>Ga0056124_1000621_pt1 | contig 11749 bp, 10 predicted proteins | sample WorMetHEROISLAND_2_FD_70069 | JGI IMG/M metagenome (GOLD analysis project Ga0056124, IMG submission 70069) | Marine gutless worms symbiont microbial communities from Max Planck institute for Marine Microbiology, Germany - Olavius sp. 4 HERON ISLAND | ecosystem: Host-associated > Annelida >... | reverse complement strand
ATTTGTACCATTATTATATATCGCTATGAAAGTAAATTTATTTTTAACTGTCTGGGGCCTGTGCAGGGGCGTCAGTCCTGGGTGGGGGCTGGGTGCTCCAGTCTCCCAATATTTGGACATGTCCTGTTGTGTAGCCATGGTAGCCACAATGATTTGTGCTTTTGTGATATAATGTTAATTAATTGCCTCAGCTGAATAGAGAGGTAGGCTAAAGTCTGACTGTCTCTCTAGATTACGTTTTGGATGCATATTACTGAATTTTTGCGCAACCTTTATATTGGAGCCAGAAATGCAAGGAAGAGCTATAAGGGTGAAAATCTAAAGATCCTGCCCGCTATTTTGTGCCACTTTCACCCCATAGTGCGTTTCTAACGGGACAGCAATACTTTTATATTATTCACCAGATGGCCACACTGCATGCAATACCAGCAGATATTTTCTGTAATAAAACAAACATCTCGGCAGACGTTTGTGCTCTCCTCCGCAGTGCTTCTATAATTTGTGTAAGTTATATTTTCATTGTATTATTTCTCACTTTATAATTAGTTACATTTCTAGTTTATGATCTTATGCAACATTTTTGTACATTAGCAGATTAGCTACCGTCCATTCCGTTCGTGGCCAGCGACGTCGAACTCGAATTAATCAGATATAATCAAACAGACCGACTCAGATCTGTGCTTATAAACTGGACTAGCGAAGGCGTATTGAGAAAATTACATGTCACTTGTCAAGCGTCATGCACTTGAGTATGTTATTGCGCGCTTACATATGTATTATCATCCACTTGGCAAAGCTAAGTGAGCAGTAAGTTCACAAGAAGTTTTTTTTTAATAATTATGGATGATATTTGTGCCGTGTTTAAAGCATATTATTGATGTGTATTGTGTAAGTGATCACCGTAGTTCATTTGTTGTATACTGTCATATCACATGTTGTATTACCTACAATCATTACCGGTACACTTGAATAAATATTGTAATTCGTCATTTCAACAGAATCTTGTCTTATTATGTGGAGGCCGCATTGTGCCTCTGGCCTGTCCGTCCGTCCGTCCCGTACAAGCTCTTGACTAAAAAAGATATAGGCTATAGAAAACGTTCCACAGGGAAACCGGTGTGCCAGTTTTCAGCTTAGTTTTCCAGGTTGATGTCTCATTGCAACGTACAAAGTGTCAAAGATCACAGCATCGCTTTTGTTAACTTTACTTTTCTACATTCGTAGTTTTTGGCGCCTGTTGCGTAGCTTTGATTTTAATTTATAGGCTACACCAGTTTTACTGATGTAATCAGTTAGGCCTAAAATGTCTGTGCTTCCGGTTTCTGCCCGTCCCTAAAAACCTGCGTCCCAAAAATTTTTATTGGACCCTCAAAAATATTTTTTGCAATTTTTAGTTTGCTTTTTACGCGCGACAGCACGTAGTGCTAAGCGCGTATTAGCTATCGTAATTCTGTCTGTCCGTCCGTCTGTCACAACCCGGTACCGATTCAAGCCCGGGTGAGATAGAGACTCCGGGTTTTTACCATATGATAGTTTCTTATGAGCAAATTGCGTGTCGCTGAGTGAGGAGTGCCCGCGAACGAGGGCATCAAAGAGGGGTAGCCCCACCGCCTAAGAAATCGTTATTTCACCGCTATTAGCTTGTCTAGCATGAGAATGTTGCAGATAGACACAGACTTGCTGCTTATCATAACAAGCATTGATGACGACCTTTCCGGGAGTACCATCGATGAACACCCAAAACGGGTTTTCAGTGAATTTTTCGCGATTTCAGGCTGCCACACACATTTCAAGAGTGAACTGCGCAGAAACCATTCGATACAGACCGGGAGAAGTAGTCCTCAGTATGAGTGCATCAAATTTGGGTACCCCCTTAATACGCTCGATTTCTGCTACTGTCGACTAATCTAAAAAAAGAGAACGGTTGCAGATAGACACAGAATTTATGCGTAGGCTACCGTAACAAGCACTATAGGCGCAACTTTACCTTAAAAAGTGGTGGTGACCAGTGGCGTCGCCAGGATTTGGTATCAGGGGGCACGACGATCGACGCGCCAAAGGCGTAGTGGGGTCGGATATGGGGAGGTGTCCCCTCCCCAGCCGACTACGGGGAGCATCGTGAGCTCCCCCAGCGGAGCCCCGGCCGCTATCACATTTTCTGCATGTTTTAGGCCATGTCGCTTCTGGTAGCAAAAAATACGATTATCTTGCAAGTCACCACCGTCACGTACAAAGCTGCGCCTATGACAAGCACTGCTGATGAGCTTTCCGGGGGTATCAACATCGATGACCTTGAACCCCCAAAATACGGGTTTTAGTGATTTCTTGGCGATTTCAGGCTGTGGCGCACACTTAAAGTGAATTTTCGCCCAGATTACTGAAGATAGACCAAGACTGCCGGCGTACGAGATTACACTGATGCTGTCGCGCGTCTCATGAGCATTAGCTCACATTTCTTGCAAAGTTTTACTGACAAAAACTTTTTGCATCTAGTCCATTATGCAGCAGTTTCTTTACTTATAGTTCTCATAGGTACTATTCAGTTGGTCAATTTATTTTTTATGCGTTGTATCATATTACACGACGTCATGAAATTAAAAAAAATCGCACCCATCCATACTTTTTCGCCAAACTGCAACCGTAAGCACAGAATTAACTCCAGACAGCAAAAAACAATGTTGTATCTCATCTTAATTACACAGCAACTTCTGAGAAAGATGTCAAAATAGCAGAACAATCGAATGCAATATCCCACACAATGAAGAACAGTGTGCGTCCTGTCCTGACGGTATTTAACCAAGCCGCCCAGGCCAACTCAGCCTGGCCAACCCTCCGTGGAGATATAATGTGTCCGTAAAGTGGTTTCATGGCCACCGATGTAATTGTTGAGTTTTGCATAATGGTATAGGAGTGTTGTCACACAAAGCTTATGTCCATAACAAAGAAGTAATAAATATTGGCTCTATTTTCAAAATAATTTCACCAATGTACTCCGTACAGGTCTGCAGTAAATTTGCAATTAAACTCACAAGTTGAAACAGAACACCGGCTTGCAATAATAGACACAACTTCACATATTAAACTCTTTCTATATGCACTAAAAACGTTCACATTTCACTTTCTCGAAAATCGAAATAATATATGCCATGACATACTTCTGGACTGTCTGAAAGACACGACGTCACTAAGAGCGTCATACCTGGTAAGCTGGTACCAGGTGAACACGTGGTTTACGATACGATGCGATAGATGATTTGCACTGGAAAACTGACAGGCAAGCTGCCAGTTTAATCTAGCACATGAACTAAAATGTTTCAAATGGAACTAAAAAAGTGAAAAATAAAAATCAAGAAACAGACGGTTATGGGAGAGATAAGAGACCTAAGACAGAAAAACTAAAATGGTAGGAAAAACGATAACTGAAAAATAGAAAAAAAAACTGAAACAGAGAGAAAAAAGCCGTAAAGCAGTCCGGATATACGTGAAATCAGTCCGAAGAGGCTTGTATTAGAAACCCAGCTTGTATTAAAAGAAATGACCCAGAACCCTTGGCTTGTTGTATTAAAGGCACAGCTTCTACTACTAGAGACCTCTGGCTTGTATTATAATTTTTGCACGTTTGAGACACCCGGAGACACACCAAAAACCAGTGGGTTTTATTGGGTAAACCCACCTATATACCACCATAAACCCCAACACACCCCGAAACTATATACAATTTTATCTTCTTGTTCCGTTAATAACGAAATATTTTACTATGGCCAATTTTTTAAAGCTTTGAAACATATGAATCTGCAAATTTTACGATACTCCATGCAGTTATGGAACTAAGTAAAACTTTTTGCAAATGATTAACAAAATTTTCCCTTCTCTGTTTACTTGATGTGGACAGTTCTAACTAGCACTGCTCATTCTGATAACTGAAAACCGCAAAACCCATCAAGTTGGGCCTTTTTAAAAAAAACCGGGTTTAAGCGGAAAACCCAAACCCAATAAAATCCACCGGGTTTGGATTTTCTAAAAACCTGGGGCCCAATTCACAGAAGATCTTAGAATAATCTTAACTTTTGTGCTGCAATAAGATAAATCTTATGACAATGTCTGTGAATCAGGCCCTGGTTTTTTCAACCCTGGTTTTACACGAGTAAGTCTAAAGGCGCACGCAGAGCAACCGAGTAGAACTGAACTCAATCTGTACACTTCGCAACATGAAATGAACTGAACTGAACTGCCAGCTCGTTCGCATCCGTGCAATGCAACCGAGCTGGCATTTCAGTTCAGTTCCTTTCTGTCGCTTGTACACGCCTTAAGTTACAGCAGTGTGTGTCTGTGTGTCATTCGTGTGACGGGTTGAGTTTCTTGCTCTTCCTGAGAGTCTGTTCTTTGCTGATCTCTTCACTCACGTCCTGCTGAACCTGCCGCCACTTCTGCACCAGCCCAGACACGTTCTTCTTCTTCAACGACAGACCCGCTGCCACCAACGCCTGCCGTACAACAACGACAACACAGTTACTACTACACTGCTGCTGCCACTACTACACTTCTGCACCAGCCCAGACACGTTCTTCTTCTTCAAGGACAAACCCGCTGCCACCAAAGCCTGCCATACAACAATACTGCTATTGATACCACCACCACCACTCCTGCTGCTGCTGCTGCTGCTACCAAACTGCTGCAGCAACCAACGCCTATAGTACAACAACAACCACACTATTGCTGAATACTGCTACTGCTACTACTACCACAACACTGCTGCTAGTACTACAACAATTCATGCATCGTCGTTTCCTGTATTGGTGTGTTGCTGCGGCTGTTACTACTACTATTGCTGCTACTACTACTGCTACCACTACTACAACTACTACAAAAACAACACTGCTGCTAGTACTACAACAATTCATGCCAATCGTACCTTGTCCTTCCTGCGTCGTCGTTCCCTGTGTTGGTGTGCCGCTGCGTCGTCAGCAGCAGATGTGGTCGTCGTGGCGCGTGTCGGTGACGTTGACTCTGTTAGTGTCACTGTCGGTGAACTGACAACCACCTCCTCCACCTCCTGCAGCGGCGGAGTGCATTCTGTCTGCTCAGACTGCTGCTGCCAGTTCAGCATCGGCGGAGCACTGATCTCCACCACTACCAGATCTACCGGCACAACCGCCTCGGACACTGGCTCTGCTGGCTCATCTGACCCCGGACTTACCACCCTGAGCATGTCACTCTGTGGCTCTCCATCCTCCGTGGTGTCATCAGGTGGTGGAGGGGGTGGTGGACACCCAGCAAGTGCCAGGATGTTGGCCCCCGACAATGATCCACCAGGGGGAAGGGGCGGATCCACTCCTGGGGGCAGCGGCTCCCCCATGGGGAACACCCCCGCCGCCTGCACCTCATTGGTCGAGGAACCGACCACGCCCTTCGTCTCTATGCTGCTGTCTTCTTCTCTATGCTGCTGCTGGTCGTCCGGCTCCGGTCCTTCCGGGTAATCCCATCGGGTAGCCCCGGTGACGTCATGGCAGTAGAAGTAGCGCTTGTACGAGCTGAAACACATCAAAGCAACCACCACGGTGTCAGAATATGACCATCAGTTCTACCCGACTTGAAATTTTTTACGTCATAAAATGACTTTCTGCTTCACCGGGAACAAAAAAACCAGCACGGAAACTTCCAGATGCGTCATCAAGCAATCATACGCTGTAGAAAACCATGGTTAATTTATTAAAATTCAATAAAATGAAGACATAAACATTGATACAAACGTGTAAAAAGGAAGTAAAAATTCCGTCTCAATTGGCAAACGGATACTTATCCCGACTCTTCATGTCAGTGTAGATGTAAGCTGCTTTACATGTACTGGACTCATTAGGTCAACTAGTAAGCCTTTCATATACATATGAAGTTAGCAACAGAACAGTTTTCCCAGACATGATTTTACAAGAATAATTCCCCGACATATTACCACAACTTTTGGTCAATTCCCCCAGTTTTCCCTGACAGCTCTCAAATTTCCGGTATTTTTCCAGATTTTTCGGACAAGCGTTCACTTGCCACCCAGTTTAAAGATCTGTGCAAGACTATACATGTAACCCCATGGAATTAACAACCCAGCCAAGGCCTGCTGCGTGGAATAGTTAACTGCCGATGACGTCTTTACACTGTATCTCAAAAAAGGATCCCAGACATTATCGATTGTAACTTGATCATCAGATTTTAATAATTTTTGGTACGGTTTTCCCAGGTAGTGCAGAAGCGTTCAGTAAGGCGGAACTTAAACGGTCATTTGATGGCCAGGTATGTCAGGAATATTCGTACCAGAAATTATCGAAATCAGATAATTCTTGTTCAAGTTATAATCAATAATGTTGCGGATCCTTTTTGAGACAGTGTACGCGTCTGAAGTATGGTCAGGGCAAAGTTCTCATGGCGTCGCCGTTGGTGCCCTCTGCGCTGCTGTGAACATTGGTGGCACGGTAGACCACGCTCCTCCAAGCTGCGTGATCCTTTGTCGCTGGCAGCAACTCTTCTGTTGATAGACTTGTCCACTCTTTGATGTCGTCGCAACACGCCCTCCGAGGTCTACCCCTACCACAAGTGCCTTCTACCATTCCAGTGATGATGCATTTCTCCTAGTTGTCATCTTCCTTTCTTATAATGTGCCCAAAGTATCTAAGCTTTCTAATGTACAATGGAGCTCCATAACTGCCTTCCACCTCCTTCTTCCAATATCTCTTCATTTCGTCTCCTGGCTGTCCATGGTATTCACATCACAACTCGCCCATACCAGACTGCACGAAACCAATAGATAAAGCAAGTGACGATGTAGTAAGATAGATGCTTGATAACTCGATCGGCAGACCTGCAAACAGTAACTACACAACAGACCGTGATATCAGACTTATTTATACTACAATAACTGTTCAAACAACTCACATAATACATAATGAGAAATACAAATGCCACTGCCACCACTGCTACTACTGCATGGCAGACAAACACTTTCGTTAGTCGTTGCAAGTTGTCACATAATTCGTGTCCAAAAAAAAATAATTGAAGATTCTAACGGCCCAAATAACTGTTGTTGATATTGCAATTAGCAATGTCATATATTATGGTGTTCAAAATATCCACCTATCACCCGCACACGAGCTTAAAAAGCAAGACAATTTTCCAACATTTAGACTTCCCAAAGTAGAGGAGCGATGCATTTTAGGAAATACTAAGTTAATGTAAATTCAATTTTCTGCAAAAAGTGCCAGAAAAAAATTCGAAAATCAGTCAATATTTGGTGAAGATACGGACAATTATTGAAACTGATCTGCCAAATTGCATTTTTCATCAACAACTCAAAACAGCAAGGTCCCTTTGTCTCAGCAGAGCTTTGCCAGCATAAGCAAACATCATTACAGGCTGAGCAATTGTTGCCTAAGCCCACTGGCGCACAAAGTCGGGCCAGTGGACTACAACCAACCTGCGAAGGACTGTAGTCTGGCTCGAGATATTCAACAGAAAATCGTTTGTATGCTGGTATTTTTCACATAAGCATTTTGACGCTTGGCTTCCGGACAAATCATTCTGCTAATAAAAGCTCCGTTACTGCAGTGATCTCACTGGCATTGGCTTCAAGACGACGTTTAGTGGCCTTCGGCTGAAAAAGTGGGTGCGCCAGTGTGCAAAAATGGGTAAGAATAACATAGAGCTGGTACCATTAAAAATTTTTAATAGTTAAAACTTTTTTAAGAATGTGATTATCGCTCTCAAGTGGTTGTCATTTTATCAACCTTATAATGACTTCTTAGTGGCGTGACTCTAGTCGAAAATGTAACCATTAAAATTTTTACTGACCATTAAAAAATTTTAACAATTAACTGCGTGATGAATCATTAATTTCAGCAGCTCTAGCACAAGTTAGTTGTAACATTTAATGTAATGTAATCCCTCACTTAGCAGGCTTCTGAAGTCTCTTCTTAGTGGAATGCTGTGTGATATATTAGACGAAAGGAGAAAAAGACAAACGGCAGACGACGTGACTTGATAGGAAATAACATTTAAAGCATCCTAAAGAGGCAGCATTTGGCAAACACATTAAGAAGAGTCTTTTTTAGTGGAATGCTGCGTGAGCAGCGTGATATATTAGAACGAACGAGTTATCTACGTTCAGATGCTTTAAACGTTATTTTCTGCCAAGTCGTCTACCGTTTGTATCCATCCGTCTTCTTCTCTTTGTCTTTTTCTCCTTCCTTCTAATGTTCTAATATATCACGCAGCATTCCACCGAGAAAAGTGTCAGAAACCTGCACTGAACGAGCAGATTACTGAAAGAAGAATGTAGTGTTACCTTGAGCGTTAAGAACGACGATCATACTCACTCAGACAAGATGGGCTGGTGGTGCTTGACCCACTGACAGCCGGCTGATGTAGGTTGACAGCTCGGCTGGTGATGACATGTCCTGCAGTTGTTGTTGAACCAGGCCGTACATATCATGTCATCTTTCCAGCTGCTGTCTGTTCACCATCGACGTACTTTCCACCAGTGATGGTGCAAAACGCTGTGTGTTCACAGCGGTCATGCACTGATCGACGAAGTTACTCTACACTAGGCCCGGATAGTACCTGGACGGGTCACTGTCTGTAGGCAGGTAAACCATCTCGGTATGTTACCAGACAACTCATCCTTCTACCTCCATGGGCTGAGTAGTAATAAGTGGCGATGGTGCACGTAGACACTATAGCTGTCGATCGGCTTGGTCCAAAGGTCGGCGGCCGCCTGGCGCTGTTCTACGTTCACTAGATGAACGCTCACAATGGCACTGCCATGACCACAGCACCATAAACATTGTGTTGCTGCAGTTACTATTACTATCACTCTTGTTGCAGCCGCTCTCACATTACATGGCTCCAGCTGATATAGTGCATGAATACGATGACGACGACAACAGAAAATTGTGACAAACACTGCAGCAATGGCAGCATCGATTCGAACTACGACAGCAATATTCCCTGTAGTAGTAGTAGTAGTATATTCCCTGTCCCTGATCACTATTCGGGAAACAGAAGTTGGTGATCTCAGCTGTTTCAAGGGTCCAAACTGTGCAATCTCTGCCAGCTGACACAAGAAGCACCTCAGCAAACGATCACAGGCTCAACTGAACTCAGCCTTCTACCCTCCGTGGGATGGTAAAAATGAACTAAACTCGTTTGCAGAACACAAAGAACTTTTCTCACACGACCCATGACTTCATGTTCTTGCCAAGTTGAGTGTTCAGCATTTCACTGCAGCAAGATTTCTTCACTCACTGATTACGATCACCGGCTGCTTGTAGTCCCAACATCTCAAGGTCGTTCAAGGTCACACACACACACAACTCTACTCCTGCCGACATACGCTTGCTGTCAGATGAAAACCGTTCATTGTCGATGAATTCTGAGGCTAATAGCTGCGAGGCTGCCACATCACTAATGGTCGTCAATGTCAAGCCAACTGGCATCAGTACGTCCATGCTGCCATACCGTAAACACCGCTGATGTCATATCAAACAAAACACGAACCACATTCGGTTGGCTGAGATTACGTTCTGCCAGCAATAATCCAAATTCTTTTACCGACTCTGAGTCACTGAGGATTCTCTATCATCACAGTGCAGACTGAGGCTCAGTCGTGTACTGTTCGCCAGGTGGCGGCAGTGTTCCCGACAGAGGTTTGCAATCTCTGATCACTTCTAGTTTACAACATGATATCCCGAAAGGATAAAAGTCGACGTCTTGTTTCAGGACGACGCAATCCACTGGCTGAAAACGTCCACAACGAAAAGCAAAAATGTTACGACGATGAAAAGGCGGTTCAACCAACCCCCAGCGGATCAAAGTGGAAGCAGTTCAAAGTAGCATCATAGAACGGTATGAAGTACCTGTGCCAGTGGCAAGACCAGCCCGGAGGCGTAGCATTGGCCTCGTACTGACGCAGCGTCGTACACGACTCGCGCAGTTTGTGCAGGAAACGCCCCGAGCTCAGCGCACCACAGCGCCAGTCGTCAACACGAGTCTACAAACACACGTCAAACGTGCGTAAAGCTCTTCAGACGAAAACCATCTCAGCGCTACAAAGCGTCACCTGCCATATGAGATCACGCAGTGTTACCTGCACAGGTGAACGCGCCCCCCCCCCTTAACAGCAGCCAGGCAGGCCAGTACTCGATTTACCTACCCCAGAGGGAAGGAAGGCTGAGTTAACCTGAGTGGTTGGTTATATACCGAGATGGTTTACTTGTCCGGGCCCATATATGGCAACTACACTGATTGTACACGAGATGTTAAGAAAATAGACCACGCCACTGCGTACGACTGATGTTCACAGACTTTACATTATTTTTCAAGTAAGCTCTTGCTCTTTACTCTGGATTTTGTGCCCTTCCTGCATTTGTATTTCTGTCAGACCGTAGAGTTCAAACAAGCTGGCCTTTGAAATCTACTCAACAAAATGGCGGAGCAGAACACCACCGCACAATGGCTGCTGGCCAAGTTGATCCAAAGCAAGAAACATTCAGAGTTCAAACACTATGCAAGTTGGCCTAACAGTCACATTTGAGCACAGGTTTGAAAGACGTACATTATCATCACCAAACTTAACCCAACCTTTTCGTCGACCACGTGAGAGATTGCAGTTCATAACGCCGTTTTCCGCTTGTCGATATCTCAATCCGTTTAAGAGATATTTGCGATCAAAGTCTACAGTTGCCCTGAAATTGAGCCGAGTTGTGCGCATACAAATTTTAAGGGTGCAGGCCCCCCAAAAATTGTACCCAAATTTTCACCTCTGCCTTGTGGCACATCACGTGCACAAGTTTAGTGATGTTATTCCCACTGGCCCCAATGTTATTTTTGCTCATATGCTAAATAGTGCACCATTTTTTTGAACTTTTGCTTCCCACATTGTTTCTGGGGGTACCCAGATGTTTGAAACTAACTTTCAAAGCTGCACTTATTGATAATAATTTCGCAAAGTTTCAGACCAATCGGTCGAGGGAGCTCGGAGACTTTGCATCTAGATGTAAAGAAAAAATTGCCCCCAAAAAATTTAGGATGGCTCCAAAAATTTTGTGACCTACATCAGAGATATGACGGTGCATAGTGCCAGAAAGAAAAAAAAGGAAACATCAGCAGTAAAACATGAGCTCTATGGCTAGCTAACGCGGCCGGGCGGCCTAATGAACATAGAATCAGTACAATATGTCACAATTAGCTGAGTGAAGGAACTGTGTTGCTGTTGTAACCTACCTCCAGCTGTACAAGGAGCAGCTGCAGCTTGGACAAACCTACCCGAGTAACTTCCAGGAAATCGAGTTTATCCGCTATTAATGACGACAATTCTGATATCTCCGACTGCAGACACACACAGACATGCAAATGTAAGTTCTTCCCAAGCCACAGGCCTACAGGGCGGCGCTGATCTTCGTTTCCTCAGCCAGAGACCAGCTAACACTTGTTGTTGTTAACGCATAGCCAGCACGGGCCGTAGCGTCGCTCCGCGGTGACCATGATTGACAGCACGCATCCAGAGGTCGGCAGGTGGGAGGTTGTTACCTCTCCGGATCTGGTCATTCGATCTGTTACGAGGACGATCTGGCCTGAGCTTACACTGCAACACCCATACGGGGCTAGTGTGCTTATTTATGCCTCCGCTTTTTATGGTACCGGTACCCGATGTGCCTACTGAGGCAGAAAAACAGAAAAAAATGAACTTGGGAATCACAGTGAGCGCTAC
>Ga0056124_1000620_pt1 | contig 11755 bp, 10 predicted proteins | sample WorMetHEROISLAND_2_FD_70069 | JGI IMG/M metagenome (GOLD analysis project Ga0056124, IMG submission 70069) | Marine gutless worms symbiont microbial communities from Max Planck institute for Marine Microbiology, Germany - Olavius sp. 4 HERON ISLAND | ecosystem: Host-associated > Annelida >... | reverse complement strand
CGTCCGTCCGTCCGTCTGTCCGGCGCAGTACTAAGAGGTAAACAGACTCTTCAAACAGTAAAGTTCTACTATTTATGTAACGCTGGTGTAACACAAAAGACGAACATCCTTCGTCATAGGGTAATGATAGTATTTTATTTATTCATTTTCATTTTTTTGTTTAGTCAGAACACAGCTATAGCCTATAATCTGTTAGTCGTAAATTGTACATCGTCCTATATCAGAGTAGGCTACACGCATGCGAATAAAGGGCAGGTCGAAAGCTAAGAACAAACATTGCGTCAAGTTGCGACAGATCAAAGACAGTCTGAGATACGGCCACAGACTCAGACTTGGCGGCGGCCTTTTCAGCTGATAAGTAGCACACCGGGTACTCTTGCTCTGGGGTACTTTTACGCCAATTTTGGTTTCTCTGCGCCTCTTCGTTTTTCTTTTTCAAATGAGGAGCCCATACGGGATAAAAGGACAAACGGACAGACAAGACCCGTAACGCGGCCTATTAGGACGACCGCATAAAGCTAGATTCGCTTACAAATGCCCAATTTACGTTGTACCCGTGCATAGCCAAAGTAGCCTTCCGGTGGACCAGAGGAAACGACCATATCATTTGACCGTCGGGATCTGGAGAGTATACAGACATGTGTGAACTACACACAGCAACGACGACATGGATGAATGCTGAGCACGTCAAGTGGTCCAGTGAATCAGCGATCATCGACGATCAATCACCAACCAACTGACCACATCCGACTGACCGACCACCCAACACGACGGAGGTGGGCCTCCCATCGTGCTAGACGCTCGTTCGCTGACTTACTTGTCTGCCTCATACGAACGCCGGAGCGCTTCGATATATACCGGCGTTCGTTGTCTCAGTTGGGACCACTTGGTCATATCATGTCATATATCATTCATTCCTCTGAGATAACAGTTGACAACTGTTGACAATAATAAAATGAACTAGACAAGACTAAGTTGAAACAACAGTGAACGTCACAACTTCTAACAAAGCAGCTAATGACAGAGCTTTTGTTGTTATTAAGGTCAGTTGAGTTCTGGGTAAGTTTTGGCCGATGCCGTCGATTGCCGAGCGAAAGTATAGGAATAACTAGATACACGTATTTGTAAATCGTTCTAATGCCGTATGTAGTCTCAGAGGCGCTAACGGTCACGGGTTATATAGGGCACCGTCAAACCCTCTTGTCAGTTCTGAAGCAATTTATTTAGACAGGTCAGGCCAATAGCCGTAAGCGTTCAGTTTAGCGCCCACTGTGCCAGTGGCGTCGTGGCGGGGGGAATGGGAGACAATTCCCCCCATCAAATTTTGGGGTCTCGGAAAATTGTCAAAAATTGTTTTTGCAGGAAAATTTTCGACAAAAAATGCAAAATTTGGCACTAATTTGGGGAAATTTAGAGAAAAATTGAAATTTTTAACACCCATAATCTCCTATGTCGAAAATTTGCAGCTGTCTGTCAAAAATTGCAACTTCCTGCCCAGCCTACTTTTTTAACACACGACGCCGCTGCACTGTGCCAATGAGCTTAGCAATACAGAGACGGATATAAGAATATGCAGACAGACGTTATTATTCTAAACTAAACGCTACGGAATGGTTTGCCCAAGCGTGGAGTATGCCAGAACATGATTTGCCGGAAAAACGACGGTACAGTACACTACGCGGAACGACACGTAATAATATTTAAATGATATATTAACTAGTCGTAGCGTCAAAAAGTGTCATGCCTGTATAGGGCTTTTTCAGATAGGTGTGATTATCCGCCAACGAGTTCATCGTTGATACGTGAAGCCTGTGTCAATGTGAAATATTACGTATGCAATGAAAACATTCACTCACGCAATCAACGAATGAATGAATGAATCAATCAATCAATCAATCAATGTTTTTTTTAATAGCAGAGCTACTTCAAGGTTAATAGTAAACTGAGATATAATAAGCCGGTTTACAATATTCGTTGTAAATAGATTACTCAAGCTACGTAATATGTTACCTGATGAAGTGGCATCGGTTAGCAGTGTGTCTGTGTGTGCAGTTCTAAGAGGCATTAAGATAGGTTTTGGTGTACCTAGATCTCTATTATAATTACAAAGCCGACACGTAGCACCGGAAGTCGCAATTTAATAATAGCACTAGTTTAGTTTCTGTAGTAATTCGTGTGTAAAATGTATATGTTGGGCGAAAATAGAGGCCATTGGCCTGCTCCCGGATACTCATTGATCGATGATGATGATGATGATGTCCGGAATCCGGATATCGTCTTTTAATACTTACCGTATCAGTGATATTTGGGGAAGGCCGCTGAATTCAAAGATTATCCAAATGTGCCGCTAAAAGCAGACCCAGATACCAATATGTCCCACGAATTCTATACACCGCCCGGCACCCGACAGTCTCTCCAGACACGCCGGTAGTCACGGGACCTCAGAGTCGCATGGCATCTTAATCTTATCTGTCTCGTCTATGGCGCCGGCTGCAGATGCTGGCAAATCTAATAATAGCACGAGGCGTCTGTTGGTGGCGCGACGTCCGAGTATAATCGGCGGCAATTATGACGCCAATATGACGTCGATACGACATCACTGTGACGTCACTGTGATCAACCAAGCGGAACCGATGTCGCCGGTAGTCGATCGGTGTCGCCACGCCGTCGTTAACAACCTCCAGGCACGCCCCGGTTACAGTTGACTAGTCATGAATTTATCATGCGACCTTCGTAGGCGGCCGCTTTATGCGTTTTGCCTTCCGCCTGTTTGTCTGTCTGTCTGTCCGCCTGTGTATCTCCTACGGTCTCGTGACTCAAAGAACGCAAAAAAACAAAATTTGTGTAAATGTAAATGTTCTTAAGAGAATTACCACGTGAATTTGTTGGCGATGACAGCAGCAGCGTATTTGTTTGGGATAGGACGGAATCTAACGGGCGGAACGATAACAAATCAACTTGATATCGTTCCGAGAAAACAGTTGCCCATCCAAGTACTAACCGGGCCTGGCGTAGGGAAACTACGTTAGTGTAAACCACCAGACCACGCCCACACCAGCAATTAATTAGCCTACATAAATAAAACTCGAGCTGATGAACGATAATAGTCGGGCTCATTTTTTCGGCGTACAACATTAGCCGTGAGAGTCAATAGGATACGGCGGCTGGCAGTTGGCCGCGCCACTTCACGATGCATCTCACGTGCATCTGGCTCTCAACGCAGCCTACTAATGGCTTGATTACGCCCAATCGATTACCATTCACCGAAATCGCCGTCCCGCCGAGGCGGCGAAAATGAGATTAGCGGCCGTAGGTGATAATCGCATTAGACGGCTTTTAATCTGATGCCCGGACGGACGTCTCCTTTCGTCCAGCTGGGCTACGGTATAGCCTATCAGAGATCCGTCGCTTCGAAGTTACGGCGCTGCCAAGACGGCCTGCGGGCTGCGGTCATAACAATAAAACTCTATCTATAGCGATGAAGTGACTGCGGTTGCAGCTGCTGCATACGCTATAGTGCCATCATGCATGCCAGAAGACGGACGGACGGACGGACGGATGGCAGCTGCAGGATAGAATCGATTGACAGATCGGGAAAACTTCCAAACGTTGCAGAGACGTCAGTCAGTTCATTCGCGTATTCCAATACGTGACACATACTGAACGGCGATTAGCTAGTAGCCAGTTTTGTTCGTTCAATCAACGGTTTTACGAAATAGTCCCGAAAAGCGTTCGGCTATTAAACTATTAAACTTTTCCGAGTACGTGAGACGATAATCATAATCATTGTAGGTTTCTGATGTATGGGAGATGTGATTAAAATGCTTGGCTCGCAGACTGAGAAGGCGCGCTTTCGAACTGGGTCCATATCCTCACAACAAAAAGCTGTATCTTTGAATAAACTCATACGTTGCAGCAGAAACTAATAAACTGTAATTGCATCATCACCTAACGGACAGTCGTTCAGAAAAAAGGCAGTAGCGGTTGCCGAAACGTCAACAAATTAATTAATAAAAGTTGTAATAATTTGATAAAATTATACTGTTTAACAGCTGTTATCTGTGTAGGAACGGACACGTCGTTTTGATTCTGCGGTGTTGAATTGCACGATGTTGCTGAGATATGCCGGCGGAGATATTTTAGCTTTTTTGTGCTTTACGTCTTTTTTCTTCAATTTATTCAAGCTGATTTTTAGGCAGCTTCCAGAACACTTCGAGCCTTTCCTTTGTGACAAAAATTATCAAAGACGGTGGAAATTTGATGACGTTCTGACGAAAACAATTTTGCTTGTTTTTTGGGACACGATGTACATACAGAATTCAATCAAAAGAGGTCAAAGGTCAAATCCGTTTGATCTGTCACCTGTGCCAGTTAATTCCAGGTCAGAGAACATGATCGTTACTTACTTGTGACGGTGACGTATAGAAGAATTTCGACGACGAAGGCGCTTGTAACGCAGCAGCGATGAAGGACGCCCATCGTGTGTTGATCTCAGCTCATGGACAATGCACTCTAAGCAAGCTACGTATAGCTGCCGTTAACGACTACGCAATACATGCCGCCGTCTGTTGTCGTACTATCACCAAACATACGGCGACGTCCATGACTGCAACAGTGGGCTAGTCCGCCTGCGCATACCAACAAGCATTATGTCCATTGCGAGACGTTATGCAATACAATAATCGTTTATTAAAATGCCACTGACCAAGCCCACTGAGAAAGGCGGGGGGGAGCCGGTGCGACGCACCGGGGTCCAGAGGTCCATAGTGGCCCATAGCGTCTACAAAAAAAAACCGCAAATAAGACCATTTTATGTTTCAAAAATGCACGAAGATATGCAATTTTAACGTTAATGTTTTTTTTATTTTCCGGGGGGCATTACCTCCAGATCCCCATGTTGGAAAAGGGGCTACGGCGACCCTTACCAGATCACCGCCCCCCTCAGCGCTGCATCAATTGCAACAACAAACAGCTTTCGAATTTGCTAAGACAAGGGATCTGCATAGCAAGCTATGGTGACGCTCTGTAAAAATCGACCCAAGGGGGAGGGGAGGGGGGAGGCGGCGCCCAATATAAACCTCGCACCAGCACTTTTTCTCTCGACGGCCTGCCACTGACATAATGCAGAACAGACACACATTAGATTACGTGTTTTAAAATACAAGAAAATATACAAATGTTTATAAAAATACACAAATATAAAAACAGTTTAGTAGAACAAATGGTATTAGAACAAATGGTAGTAGAACAAGCAGAGACGACGGCGCCAGTGCCGACGTGTGGGCGCCCGTAGCTGCGGGATAAAGCGTCATTTCCGTGAGGGTTTTTTGACGTTCGCTGATCTTTGACCTCTTGCAATGGCACACTGCGGTTTCCTGCCCTGGGAAACGTTCACACAAATGTTGATATTATTTTTATGCGCATGTTCGTCTTTTTTGTGTTAGGAGCCCGTGCGGGACAGACGGACGGACGGTCAGACAGACGTAAGCACGACACGCGTAGTGCGGCCTACGAGACGGCAGCATAAGATCACCTGACGTCAAAAAATCCAGAAAATGGCGCATATCTCGTACAGTCACGTCTTGTGCAGTGACCTTACTGCAACGACTAAGACTCTCGGTAACTAAACGGGCAGCCGTATAACATATCGGCGCTCGGCGTGCCGAAATCTTTTCTTGTTTTACACGTAACCGCCGCCTTACTGCCGTATTTTTTCTTCTATCGTTTTACGACGAGGAAAAAGACGATCGAAAGCCTCCGGACACAAGATGAAGCGGACAGCGACTAGACTTATCGCAGTCTGTTCTCATCACAACGGTTAAGTCTGCCCGGCTTGTACTCATGCACACGATCCAGCGATAACCGTCGACAGCGTTCCGAGCAAATCTGTTCCGTGCCCTCCCTGGAGGAGATGCGACGACGTAAGCCCCGCGACGCGCCACAATTCCACTACTTCGTTTCCTTGTGGATTTGTTGGACAACAAGTCGTACAAGAAGCCTTACGATATATCGACATGTCAGGATGGTGCGGATCTGTTGTAGGCTTTGACTTTTGTGGACTTTGTTTTGTGCAACTTGTTGTGGATTTGCAGTACACTTCCGATTTTATTGTGGATTTTGTTTTACAGTTTGTTGTACAACAAATCCACAACAAATCGAAACAAGTGGAGTTTGGGTCATTCATAAGCCCCGCGATGGATGCGGCGCCCACGTTATTCGCCCATAGCGTGACACACGGTCACTCGGCATAAAGGCATCGCATCGTCATGATGGGGTCTCTCGTGGGTCGTGAACAAAATAATGTTTAACGTCTGTTTCCAAATATCACGCGAGCGATGTCTGCGGGACATAGCCTACGCTAGGCTACGTTATACGTTTTATGACGACCCCACACGCCGCATTAATATACTGCATATGCCTACAGGATGGGCCAAACAATGTAAGCTGCACACTCTTGTTCGTATCTTCACCAAATATTGACCGATTTTCAAAATTCGTTCACTAGCGCACACTGTGGAAACTGTACAATAAAATGATTCGATATCGCACCACATCTTACCTGCTATGAAATATAAATGTAAAAAACAACAATAACAGGAAACAAGCGTTTTGGTGAATAAAAACGAGCCCAGCTGTCGCTAGGGGAAGCCAACCGTACTTGCAGTAGACAGTAGATGTCTACAGTCTACTACTCGTACTATGCCTGTCGCCATATGCCTGTCGCTACGTTTAATCATTTATTTACTTATTTTATACCGAGATCGTACTATACTTCAGGTATCAGTGAATAAGCAAGAAACTGTTTTCACAAACACGATGCTGGCGGAAACCCTGCGTTGCAAATTGCGGTCAAAGCGCTGCAGATAGCGACTTGGTTTGACAAGTATTGACAGCTTATAGAAACTTAAACCAACGCCCTATCCAACGGTGCCATCGCCGACCCCCTACCACATATACATGTACACTGTTTAGCCACAGCGCATAACGTTACAGACAGACAGACGACAGACAGACAGATATAGACAGACGAGACACATCGTACCATAAGCGCGACGGTTAGTGCGGTGGGTTAAAACACTTCAGACCAACATCGCTTTAGTAAGTATAGTAAACCTTTAGTTACATCGTGCAGGGCTTTGTCCCGTTGGTTTTTGATGCGACTCACGAAGGTGGGCACACTCGTAGTCTAGCGACGTGGTTATCGTAGCGCTTCGCTTACAATCGAAGTTAACACAGGGCTCGAAGTCGTAAAAAACACAGAGCAAGGCGATTTTATTTCAGTACAGCCTTTGAGTATTTATTTATACTGCGTGTTTTTTAAGGTCAACGGGTCAAGCACGAAGGTCAAGGTCGTTGCTGACGGTTAGTGAAAACGGTTGCAGATAGACACAGCCTTGCTGCTTATCATAACAAGCACTGCCGACGTTCTTTCCAGTGGTATCAACATCGATGACCTTGAACGACCTTGAACCCCCAAAATAGGGGTTTTTAGTGTTTTTAACGATTTTAGGCTGCAATACACATTTTAAGACTGAATTGCGCCGAAACCATTCAAGATAGACCAGGATAACCTGCATAAGAAATCTTTGGCATTAAACGTAGATTTCAGAGGTGTAAGGTTTGACCCCATAGGTTCAAGGAGTCCGCCGTACGAGCGCATCAAATTTGGGTACCCCCTTGAAAAAGTGTGATTTCTGCTACTGTCCACTAATCTAGCACGAGAATGGTTGCAGATAGACACATACTTGATGCATACCATAACAAGCACTGCTGACGAGCTGTCCGGGCGTACCAACATCGATGACCTTGAACGACTTTGAACCATAAAATAGGGGGTTTTAGTGATTTTTTTAGCGATTTTCGGCTGCAATACGCATTATAAGAGTGAATTGCGCCAAAACCATTCACGATAGACCAGGTCAACCTGCATACAAAAATGTTCGGCATTAAACGTAGATTTCAACGGTGTAAGGTGTGACCCCCTAGGTTCAATGAGGCCTCCGTACAAGCGCATCAAATTTGGGTACCCCTTTGATAACGTGCGATTTCTGCTACTGTCGACTAATATAGCACGAGAATGGTTGCAGATAGACACAGACTTGCTGCGTATCACAACAAGCACAGAGGAGCTTTTCGGGGTACCAACATCGATGATATTGAACGATCTTGAACCCCCAAAATAGGGGTTTTAGTGAATTTTTTAGCGATTTTAGGCTGCAGTACACATTGTAAGAGTGAATTGCGCCGAAACCATTCACGATAGACTAGGACAACCTGTACGTGAAATGTTCGGCATTAAACGTAGATTTCAACGGTGTGAGGATTGACCCCCTAGGTTCAAGGAGTCCTCGGTACGAGAGCATCAAATTTGGGTACCCCCTTGAAAACGTGCGATTTATGCTACTGTCGACTAATCTAGCACGAGAATGGTTGCAGATAGACACAGACTTGCTGCGTATCATAACAAGCACTGCTGACGGGCTTTCCGGGGGTAGCAACATCGATGACCTTGAACGACCTTGAACCCCCAAAATATGGGTTTTAAGTGATTTTTTTGCTATTTTAGGCTGCGACGCACACTTAGAGTGAATTTTCGCTGCAATATTCTTGAGATAGACCAAGGCAACCTGCGTACGAAATTAAACTGATGCTGTGGCGCGTCTCATGAGCATTAGCTGCGATTGCTTGTTACTATAGGCAAGTCGATAGCAGAAAGAAATATCAAATATTATAAATGCATTACTATTACAATAACAATGTCGTTGCAATTAAATGCCATTGAATGTCATTAAATATGTCATTGCAATAGCAAATAATACTTAGAATATAAAGACGAAGATCATCGAAAATGGACGATTTCTTGATTATTTAAAAAAAACTACAGTATTAAGGCATAGCATCTGCCGGATGGTTCCCGAAAAGTGTACCCCTAACTGTCGTAAATTCATAACTTTACATTAACCGATATTTAAAATTCTTTCACTGGCAAAATTAGTGCTAAACTTGAAAACACCGCATGTTAAAGATCCTGTCACATCGAAAACACCTCTGACAAAAACTTGGGGCTTACTTTTTATTGGGCCACTCTGCAAGTGATGACTGCTCTACTACCGGGTGGGCCAAAAAGTAACACCCTTTTCAACAACGTCAATGCCATATAAGCTGCAAAAACAAACACTTATACTGTCGGAACAATTCTAACATGTGTTGTTAAGTATTCACAGTTCAAATGCGTTCATTTATTTGAAACATTTTCATAATTCTTTCGGAATTCCTGCAGTGTTTCCGACACACAAACCGCCCTCATCTTTAGTTAATCCAACTACCGTGAATAAAAATTGCAATTTATTCGCATAAAAACAGAACTTGTTTAAATCGGCAGTCGAAGAGTGACGTCTTTTTAATGAAAACGGTGTGTGATTGAACAAAAATTGCAAACATAATGCGTAAAACAAGACAGGAAACTCAAATACCAGATGAGTGTCACTTTGTTTGCCCACCTTGTGTATTGTAGATACTTACCAGCATAGAACTATTCCGGTACGAGTGAAAGCGGCAACTGACGATGCAACAATGAGTTCGAATGCAGAAACAACGGTCTACATGTGAACGCCACCTTGTCTGATCGCAGACAGTCGGTCGTCTGCACACACCGGCGAGATGAATTAAGTTGACGCACCGTCGAGCAGTCCAGCAGCTATGCCACTGCTGCTGCTGCTGCTGCAGCTGCTGCAACTTACTATCAGTTGAACCGCCATGAACTTCGCGAACGTTAGCAGCAGCGACGCAGTCTCGGCTGCAAACAAACTTAAGCCGATGTTACATGTGAAACAAACGAACTTTTTCAAAACTGCTACGCAACTGTTTTGTGCTTTATTTTCAATCAATCAAATGTGTTTAATTCAGACAGCAATGGTCCACATTAATGATAATAGTTACACTAATGATAATAAAACTATAGCCTATTATATTAAGTGATATAAAAATAATACAAAAACACGTGCACAAACTGATAGGCCTACTACACTCTACTCAGCCTACTGCATGCTAAACGTAGTAGATATAAAATGTCTGATGGCACGTAACCGCACCCAAAACATTTTCAAAAATGTTTTACGCTATAAAACTTTTGCGAACTGCTTCAACATACTTTTAGCGTCCTCGCGCCGCGCGGCTTTGCGCTGGGAAGTCGAGGGCTTTAGAAACGCTTGAAAATGTTTTATTTCAATATACATAACCAGTTTCTATCTCCGATCGCGCTAAAATGCTATAAACATTTTTTGCAAATGTTTAGCGTAAGCATTTCTAAAAAGTAAAAAAATTGGATGCGGCTATACGTGTGAAATAAGACACAAAATACATTTGGAAAACGTTTTTTGAAAGTGCTCTTTGTTTTACATGTAACCACTGCCTTAGGCCTTAGGCCTACAAGTGCATTCTACTACCCGAGCGTCACCGAAAGATAACCGCGATAATTCACGTTAATCCGACTAACTTGACATGATTATGATGATAATGTTGTTGACGATGATAAATACTTATGCTATACATGCAAGCGCACGCATCGACTTGTATTGACGCCGAGAAGTGAAGTTGCCACTAATGAGTCTAAACTATGTAGGAACGTGGTCATCATTAGAGCGCGCAGACAGCAGCTGCTGTGCTTCGTCGCGGTGAACCACTCGGCTGCTAGCTCGGACGCGGGACGCACTGCGTTAAAGCGTCATCGCTAATCTGTTAAACACACGTGTTGCGTGGACGACCCAGAGGGCGCTGAGTCGCTGACGCCAGTGTGCATTTGCACAAGAGCGCCGCAACACACTGCGATTGTCAGCTTAAAGGCGCGATGCGCTGGGTGGGTTTCACAATCGTAGAGTCGAGTTTCGACTTTCGAGTTTTAACGCGAAACCGTAACTCCAAAGCTAACCCTAACCCTATACACCAACACTGACTCTAACCCTAGCAAATTCTAATCCAACCCTAAGTCCCTAACCCACACCCTAATTAGCCTAACCCGAATAGCGCAACTCGGTGATTTTGGGCTGAAAATCATCGACTACCGGTACTCGATGGACGATGCATCGTCGAGTTTCGCAACTCGACAATGCATCGCCCATCGAGTTACTCGTAAGTCGACTCGACAATTTTGAACCCTCCGACGCGCTGCGATGCGGTTGTCCAGTCTCACTGTCACTGGTTTGCGGTTTATACACGCGTTACGCGTCAGCTAAACATTTGCATTTTTGTTGCATAATGATGATAATGTTCATTGATCCCACGGCTAAACAAGAAAAAGGAACAATCTAAACGGAAGAAGAGTCGACCTCAGCCCGGACATTGGCAATGATTTTCGACTACAATTCGCTGACCGTTCCGAGTGTCGTATTTATAAAAAAATTTCCGCGACGGCCCACGCACAGTCTGAGTCGTTTGGACGTTAAAGACTGTTCGTACTGATGTATTTCTAATGATGATTCGAGTAATAACTTAAGTTATCTTTACGTGACTCCGTGTAGGCTAGAGATGATTGGTGCGCTCATTTAGGCCTAAACATTGTTTTGCAATGCACAAAAATTGAGTTACATACAAACCGCGATAGTAAAGTGCAACGAACAGCTGATGGGTGACTTAAAAAAGGTGAAATAAGTGACTAGGCCTAATATTTTGTAATAAGTTAAATAAAAACAACACACGTTCCAATTGATCAGAATACGTCTCAGAATTTAAGCATACCTAAAAGTGTGTAGGCCTACAA
>Ga0056124_1000619_pt1 | contig 11767 bp, 4 predicted proteins | sample WorMetHEROISLAND_2_FD_70069 | JGI IMG/M metagenome (GOLD analysis project Ga0056124, IMG submission 70069) | Marine gutless worms symbiont microbial communities from Max Planck institute for Marine Microbiology, Germany - Olavius sp. 4 HERON ISLAND | ecosystem: Host-associated > Annelida >... | reverse complement strand
ACGTACAACTGTCTGAACACAGTCAGATAGGTACTGCGGCGCACGGTTAGTATGCACGAAGTGCATAATAAGACACAGTTTGTAAAAAATTCTGTAATCGATCGGCAGCCAGTGCAGCTGGCTCCAACGCATAGTTTCTAAACGGCATGCATGACATACGATCGACACTATATGGCTTACACAGTTGTTGCTATCATGAATACTAAACATAATAAAAAATAATGTCAAGTGATTAATTTTGTTAGTCCCATTAACTGCACACAATTGTGCGATAATCGCGACTTTACATATTTTTCATATTCCATAACTGTATATGTTTCCACTGCTACCAATGTTTTCGTATACGTCTAGTGGTAATAATCATATTATTTATTATTACAGTAATTGACATTACCAGTTATAATTTGGTACTATACAATGGCTACAAGTTACAACATGGAAGCTAGTGTTAGAGTGTTATAGATAAAGAAGTGCAACTGCCTCGAGTGGTGAAGCTGCTTCGTTTGATCCAACCAGTTCAGCGCCAGATATGAACAACTTCTGACCAACAGTAATTTGACCTTTCTGCACTAGAACAGTCAGCGGCACATCCAGGATTGCCTTGATCATATACCAACCATCGGTCAGCTCCAGCGTATCCTGAACATGTAAACACGTCCACAGCACTTGCAGACTCCTCCATACATACCGGATGTCCAACGTTGCATACCAGTGAAGTTCAAAGTCACGTGACACTAAAACTAGGCCAAACATCAAAAATCAGGCCTGAACAAATTTAGATAGTGTCCCCTACTTTAAGAATCACCGACCATTTGCTAGCTCCCATTGTAAATGGCGGAAGAGATATACTTTGGACATAAAAGAATTTCTAACTTTGACGGCCTCATTACCTTGACCTTGGATCAGATCACACGGCATACCATCATCTAGCTATCACTGACCTCCATTTATACACCATGGGCCATGAAAAACGTGCCAACTGTCTTTTGTCAATATCTTCGCCAAATACTGACCGATTTTAATAATTCTTTAAGTGTCACAGTCTACAAGCAATTTGAGGTGAAGTGGTTAATCATTCCACCACACCTTAACTGCATCGCTACACTAATACAAATTTTCGAAAACGTTCCGAGATGCTGGACTAAAGTATCACAACGCAGGGTATCAACCAGGACATATTATACTTACGTCACTGCACACAGCTGAAATGCACAGAACAAGATTCCTACAAGCCGTGTCATCTCGCTCGAATACTTTCCTTAAAGCACTCCTGCAACACATAACACATTACACAACCATATGATACAGTTCATAGTACAAGAGAGTTTGTCACGGAATAAATCTCAACTACACGGAATTATAGTTTTTGTACTTACCTACACTTAAATGACAACAAACATAGGGCAGCACCTGGTAACGTCGTTGGTCGCATCAATGAAGTCAATCTATGCTGGGCCCGGTTGACACGTGGATGGGTGACTGGTCTGCAGACGGGTTAACCATTACGGTATGTACCCAGCCACCCAAGCCAACTCAGCCTGGCCATCCCTCTGTGGGTAATACAATGAGTATCAGTGAAAGCTGGGACATAAAAAGGCACACCATGTGATGCGTCCATTGTCTTCCAGTGTACGCTGGTGTCTGGCTGAGGGCTAAAGTAACAGATCAGCACCGCCTCATGGGCCTTGTGGCACGGGAAGGACTTTACGTTATGTTTTAGGCACAAATGGGCAAAAATCCATGAAAATGTATTATAATCAATGGCATGTCTCATCCAAAAATGTGTTAGAAATGTAGGCAATAAGCACTATTGTAAGAATATTAACTGCTGAAACACCTGAACATGGTTGCGTGCATCCACGAACCCACACATCTGACTTCATCAAAGCACAGACAGCAGTTAATAGACATTGGTGTGACACACAAGAACAAATACTCCACTTTATCTAAACTCTCATAACAGCTCTCTGGCAATATGTAGACACTTACCGAGAACTCCGGTCGACTTCAATGTCATAGCGATACTTCAGCTGCAGCATCACATTGTGCGCTGTCAAGCACCTGCACAGATTAACACCCAAACATGACTAATACAACAACACATAACTCCACAGACTAACTGCAGTGAAAGAAAATATATCACCGCATAAACAGCCAACAGTAGGTAAACATTTTTAATGTTTGATTAAAACTTTTTCAGTTCTCAAAGTATATTACAGCATTAACTTTAAAATTTGAAACACACATGTGCACACAATGTCACGGGCCATTTTCAATCCGAGTTAGGTACTTACCTTTTCCCCCGACCCTCCCTCAAGATTTTCGTCCCAATTTATTCTTAATATGTGCAAGTGTGCATCCTCAAAGCAAGCCAAAACTGTTAAGATCTCACTAAATCTACCTTGGCTTAGTTCCCGTGATCTCTGTTGTCATAAGTCACATGACCAGCTGATGAGCATTACATTTACATTTACATGTCTCAAACATGCCTTCAAGTCTCAGTCACCACTCTGACTGGTTTCAATCCAAGTAATTCGCTGAGCTCAGCATTTTGTGCAGCAAAGCGGCAGACTCCTCATTCGACAAAACGTGTTTGGCAAATATTTGACAAAGTGTTCTTCATTTACAGAGTTCAATTTGCTAATTTCTCATTATCACGCTGTTCCTCCTTAATTCATATACTGTAAAAACTGCACATTTCAAGTTACCAAAATGCAATCATAAGACCTCACGGATTTGACTTTCAACTAAATGTATACCCGAAATCAACAAGCACCAAAGAGAACAAAATAAAATAATTTGGAAAAAGGTGGAATCGTTCCCCGTTTCTATTCGCCAGGTGGTAGCGACCTCCAAATCTCCCCTTCACCTGCAGGGTTAGGGACCCCCATCTAACACAATGTGTCAATGGACCCCACAAGTGTACCTGCCAAATGGCATCAAAATCCATCAAACGGTTTAAGCAGGATGCACAAATGTGACAAACAGACAGACTATGCTACAAAGAAATGGGTAGCTATCTGTCTAAACTTTTACAGGGCGTCAGATTAGCAGCACTCTATGCAGATGCCCTGTCTTAGCTATGGCAAAGGCGTCCATGTCTGTGTGTCTGTCTATCACACTTCCTGCCCTATCAAAATGGTGCAATCTAAAATCACGCAATCTTCAATGTCGGCTCATTAAAAGATTCTAGTTTCAGGATCCGTCAAGGACACGTGAAACTACTGTGGGTGCAATTCTTATAGACTCACATGCGTCCTTTGCCATGTATTTTTGCTAAAGATCCCAAACGTAACGTATGAACACAACAAAGCCAAATGCCGGAGAGTAGCATTACGATGAGATAAATGCACCAAGCTGACACCCTGTACTCTCAGTGTTAGCTGAGCTTCTTGTTATCAGTTATGATGCTAGACATCAATGCAGTCTGAATGGGCATAGGCACTTAGGCTTATAATTAACATCGTAACTGTAAGTTCTAGACAGACGTATTACCTTCCAGCAAACTGGTGTGGGAATGCCACTTCCATAGCAGCTAACTTCCAGACAATCCATCGATAGTGATTGCTGACCCACGCAGGACTGATGAGCTGCGGCACCACGCCTGGCATGTCTGCCAATGAACTACAACCACACAGATGATAATACCACATAGTGTACAATGGGTTTAGGCGTAAAAAAATCCTGCACCTAGTCTGTTATGCGACAGTATTTTTATATTCAGTGCGTCAAATCGTTTTCATGAACTGTTGTGGAATGTCATACAATAAAATGAAAAAAATACCAAAAATATCTCCCCAGTCAATACTTTTCCACCAGACAGCAATTGCAAGCACAGGAATTTTTTTTAGGTCTTAGTAACGAAACAAGCAAAAAGTCAAAACTAGATTAACTGTGCATTTTGACTGCAAAACAAAGTAAGAAAACACAGATAAGATTTATTAACTACACTATTGTTGTTCATAAACGGACTTTGGTAACATCCTTTTCACACGTTCACGCCTGTGCATTGTGAGCCTACACTGCAAGTAATGCATTCTCCGAGTAACTCTGATGATGACAATGACGACGACCATATTATCTGGAATGCAAGACGATGGTCACCCAACATGAAACAACAGATACAGCAAAAATATTATGTAAAAATTATGTGCCAAAAATTCCAGAGTAGTATTTATTTATTTCATGTACTGTTAGTTCAAAAAATATGATACGATGCTGTTGTAAAGGTTTTATTTTTACCAAAACAACACAAGCCATAATTGCTGTTAACTCAGCCTTCCATCCCTACAGGGTAGGTAAATTGAGTACCCCATTGCTTGACTGAGTAGAGGGGCACGTTCACCTGTTTCAAGTGGCAGGTGTGATCCCATACGGCAGGTAACGCTCCATAGCTCTGCGAAGGGTTTCCCATAAAGAGCTACACTCACTTTTTAACAGGTGAAACAGCATAGCTCTATAAATGCAAGTACAGACTTGCAAAGCAGAAATGCAATGCTGTTCATCTAGTACGTATGACGTTGTATTTTTTTTGTCCCCAGCACAAAGTCAACTTACTTGGTAAACTCGTCACATCCGGCGGCACCATCTTCATTAAATATCAAGACAGCACCATCACCAACGCTGATTTCAGCCTCGGCATTTTCAGCATAGAAACAGTACTTCACGGCAGTGGCAGACGATACAAGCAGTGTTGGTTGCTTAACTCCACAAGCACACAGCTACACAACAGCAGAAAAGACAGGCTATGAATTAAATCACTAATGTTGGATAAAGCAGCACACTAATAATGACAATGACAATACATTTGAGCAAACTGTAACTGCAGGCTAACTGCTACTGTCTGTCTGCATGCATTAGCATGCCCTATTACACAGCTGTCTTATAGACCACATTATGCACATTGCCCATTTGTACATCTGTCCATCTCTCCCATCTCTCAAAGCATACAAAAACCTACTTTGGCCAGAAGTAACCAATATGCCAAATTTCAGTTCAAAAGGTAAAAAAAGACCAATGTTGTGTCGGGCAGCTCGAGTGCCGACTACAGACCAAGCTACGGATGGCCACACACATGTCAACACTAGGCGCTACATGGCCAAATGTATCTGGTGTCTGAACCCTCACATCAAAGTACAAATGAGAAAACTACTAAACATTGCATACTCTTTATTCTATGGTTTGAGAGCTCATATTTGCCCATTTGCAAACTAACGCAGGCCAATGAAATGGCCAGCCAGTGAAACTGGGTGTTCACAATCTCAATCAAACATTACGTTTCATGCAATTATTTGATTGAATCTGAAAGCTACCTCCAGTACTGAGTAAGCATGTGGCCTGCTTACACCGACAGCATCCTTCAATGACAATCTGCTACTGTGGCTGTTGTTTCTCAGCACTGACAAACTTCCAGCACTTGCCTTCACACTCGCCAGTTTACTCTTGTCCGCTATACGCTTCAGCTGATTGTCTTTACAAACCAGCCGCTGTTTACTCACACTGTCACTGGTAAGTGATACTTCAACCGGTTGCTCAAGAGCTTCATTTGACGAATAACTCGGCTGACTCGAACGCTGAATAACATCGGAACTATGTGAAATAACTGTCAGATCACACGGTAAAGTAGCACCACAACGTTGCTGCTGTAGAGCAGGTTGTGCATCATTGGCAGTCACAGTCAATGACGTCTCAATGCTGTCATTCTTGACAACACATTCATCTGCACCAGCAGTAACACTTTCTTCTGCTTCTGGTCGACTTATTACATTTGCGTTAAACACCTTCATAGCAACATTCTGGACCTCACATGAAGACTTCAACATACCATCTCTACAGCCTGTATCACCACCGGCTCGGTGCATGCACTGCAAGTCTGATGGCTTTAGATTACTGTAAGTAGTCAGGCACTTATCAGCAGAACTCTGTATCCGAGCCAACTTCTGCACTACAACTGGTCTTGCAACGCTCACACAGACAGTGCTGCCACTACACACGAGCCTCTCATTTCTACCACTCACTTCTTTATGCCTCATCGGCGGTACAAACCGAACTGATGATGGTCTATTCTCACGACATACACCAGCACCAGCTGCTAGCTCTGTATTTGCTAGCGATGTGTCATCATCACAGTTCCTCTCATTACAATCGGCATTATCAGAATGGAAATGAGTTGCATCTGATGGCGGTGACCTGTCAACACAGTCGCACATGCAAAACGTTCTTCACATGTATACAATTAAACAGCAAAACCCATCAGCAAAGCATATGAAAAGCATAAAATATGCGTTGCAACTTGATACATAAGACTGAAAAATTCAGCACAATTACTTTTTAGAGTTCAGTTGCTAAACTTTTTGTTGCTTGCATTCATCTTCATCAATAAGTCAAGGCTATTTATGTTCGTGACAAAAATTACATTGCAGCGGCAGTCAGAAAAAAGTTCAGAATGGCCTCAAAAGCAAGTTATGTCAATAAAGACAGAGCCATTATATTGAATGACTACTAACAATTTATCATCAACATTTATGTCAATGTCTGATAGTTCAGTTAACCAGAATAAATGAACCATACAAAACCAACGGACCTTTCTGTGACTGTTATTCATATTTTGGAAATACATAAATGACTACCGGTAACGCCACCACTGGCCACATAGAAACAGCTATGAAGGTTAGTTTTAAAGACAATGCACACTAATATGAAACACAGCACAACTCTGGTGTAAGTGCAGCATGACTAAAATAAAATCACGTACGTCTTACACAAGTGTTGTCTAACTGTCGACCGATCTCTGATATATTCTGCCAGAAGACACAACCAAAAAGAATACACATTATGCAAAGTACCACAGAGCACTTTTCATTTCCCACATGTACCTACTGCACATAGCAATGATTACTCTGTCAGAATTTCATGTTAATGTTTGATATAAACAGTGAAGAAAATGGCCAACTGAGTAATTAATGACAAAAGTTCAGTCATTTTGAAATAAGTCACAAGTTTGACATACAAACAGACAGAATTGCTGCACGTTTATGTTTTACCTGATACCAACGAATTTGAATGTCGAGTTTGTCTAATGTCATATATTTTATACAAGTCTGACACAGAACCCAAATAGGAGGTCCAGGAGTAGACTCTACTGTAAAAGCACAGGTAAAATCTGAAAAACCAATGATCAGCAACACAAAGTCAAAAGCAGCCAGTCACACTTACTTTCAGGAACAGTACGAAGTGTTGTAAGAAGACTTCGGTCAGTCCGATGTTTGACATCACCAGTATGAGCACAGCTGCACGGGTCAATAAACTTCAATGGCAATCTGTGCTGCGCTGCTTTGGCTAAACTTACATGCACACTTGTATCATGACCTGACATGTAACCTGTATCAGAAATGACTACAACAGAGTCAACTGACATGGCTGCGTCATTACTGACATTCTTTATATCTGACCCACTAACTTGTGGAACCAGCACAGAAGTACTAGACATATCAGCAGCATGCACACCAACTTCAGGTACAGACACCATACAGTTTTCATCACCATCACCAGCTTTTCTATTTCTACTGCTATTTCCACTTCCACTCGGAGTATAACCAGTGTAAGAGTCTGATGCAACTCTGTCTACACGCACTTCTTCTGTCTTCATCTGAGAAGAATGAAGCTTAGTCAGCTGTTCACTAGCACCAGAAAATTTCGTCATCAGTCCGCTCTCCATACCAATACCGTTTGATGGATTCAAATGACTATTCCAGTTTTGTCGAATGGTGTGCAGTGTTTTTTCACTGACGCTAACTTTACTGCCTTTAGCTGAAAAGAATGCAAAAGAACTACTTTTGCTGGTCAGGTTGCCGGCATTTTTTCGCTCCGGAGACTGTGAACTGTTCTGGTTCTCAGTTGCACACCTGCACAGGGTATTTATGCAACTGCATCTTTTGCAGCAGGCATCTTGATTTACATTAGTTTCTGCATAATGACTAGACTGCAAAGACACCACGGGTGCAGGCTTCATTTCTGCAAAGCCAGCATCCGCTGAAATAGAAGGCATGCCACAACATCTTCCAACATCACTCACATCTGGTTCTGGTCTAGACGGCACAGAATCAGCAACACTCGAGAGGTTTTGTTCTGTGTTATGAATCTGAATGAAGTCCGAATGACTATTCCAGTTCTGCCGAACGGTGTGCAGTGTTTTCTCACTGACAGTAATTTTATTACCTTTGGCTGAAAAGAACACAAAAGGACTACTTTTACCGATCAGGTTATCTGCATCTCCATTTGTCATGCTTACTTCACTTTCACTGCAAACAACAGAAGCACGTATTGCAGACTGTGATCTGTTTATGTCAGCATTAGCTGCCTCTGAATCTAGCTCATCAACACAATCCTGCACTTGTTCAGTCAGCACGTTCTCACAAGCTCCATCAGTATCAGCTGCTGTGATTGTCGGAACCAAAGAGCGATCATCTGGCACATTATCATTAGCAGTGTTGGTGATAATGTTTGAGGTCAATTCACATTCAGCACTGCTGCCTGGTGCTTCTGGCACCAATGTGTCAGAAGCTAGCTCCTCACTCACATCATCACCACTGGATGGCATAGCAAACACTTCCACTGAGTTCAGCAAGACCAGTGACGCATCCACCACTTCAGCACGTTGTGTGTTTGTCAGATCACACAATAACTCAGTTCCAGCAACAGAAATGTTAACTCGGTCTTCTGACTCAAGACTCTCGGACTGAGCTTCACTTGTGCCAGCAAGACGCCCGCCACCAGCTTCAGCAGACTTGTTGTTGTTCACTCGTTTTGACAACACTGCGGAAATTCGCGGAGCTTTAAATGGTTTAAATCCATTCGAAATTGTATCTTTTGAATAAGACTTGTGCAGCATTCCAGCAGAGTTAAAGCCAGAGTAATCTGCATTCAGCTCTGCACGTGCTCTGACTGTACCAGATTCAGTGTCAGTAAACTGTTCAGCAGTAGAGAACATTATGTCAGCAACTCGGCCGGTAGAACACAGGTTCAATGAAGATGATGACGACTGCTCATCACCATCACAACGACAAAATTCACTCATTTTGCTAGTCTGGTTTAGTGATCCATCGGTAAATTTGCAATCTGACATGTTATCACTGCCAGTGCCCACAAGTCCAGAAGTGATACAATCAAAACTACCAGTAGCTATACTGATCAAATCTTGGATCACTTTCGTTCTTTTGTAACCACTGGAAACTGGAAAGCTGTCCGTGTTAGAACAGTGAGCAATGCCAGTAGCATTCTTTATACTGTTATCATCTTCACTACATCCAACGTCATCTAACAGTTTACGAGCATTAAGTTTACTCGACAACTTCACACTAAGTGGCTTACCACCAGCAGAAACAAAACCTGTTGAGAAAGACTTGGGCAATGAAACATTTGTGTTCTTCAGCAGGATGTCACTCTTGACCTGAGCATGGTTATCAGTCACTGTTGTGAGGCAATTCAGATCCTTATCTGCAGACAGAGTTTCACGCTTCGTCGTATGCAATTTACCTGAATCCAACAAAGATACATACTCTGCAGAAAAGCCATTCACTGAAGATTCATTTGAAATAGCGCATTGTGGCACCCGACCATCATGACCAGCAAGTGTAGTGGAAAGTGATGCTGCCTGGTTAACAGTCACTGCTGATCTGTTGCCGCTAATAGCAGCAGTAGATATACACACTGTATTATCAGCCATCAATAATCTGTCGCTTGTGCTAACAGTTTCTGTTTCTCCACCACAACTCACATCAGTTGCATCTGCATCATACAAATCACGACCTTGCCCCGATTTACATCTCCAGAGTGAATTACGTTTATTTCTGTGAAACTGGTTTGGCTTGTGACAGGTGCAGTTAGTCGGGGACAATGGCAGTGTCTGCACTGCAGCATCAATGACTAGCGGCTTTTTGCACACGTTACTGCCATCTTCCGGTGCAAGTTCCCAAGGAGTGGTCTGAACACCGACGTCACACAGTGTCATTCTGTCAGATGTTCTAGCAGTTGTCTGGCCGAAATCATCACGCACCCACTGTGAGCAACAACTAACACCAACTATGGACTGGGCAGGAGCACTTAGCGGATGTGAAGATGCACTTACTGAATGCATACAGATGACATCTTCCGATGGCTTCTTTTCAGCCTCTACGACTGCACATTCTGCTGGCATACTGCTACCATCACCGGTTGTATTCCTGCCACTTGCCACAGCAACAGTGTAAGCGCCACAACTTACAACGCCTGATGCTGCTAATGAAACTGTTTTCTTCACATGTTGTTCAGCTTTACTCTGAGCCATTATGCACCCAGACTGAACTACATCCGGAGCCCTGTATAAAAATGAGCTTGATCTTTTTTGTCGCAATAAGCTCACATCGTTAGAGCTGTGTTCAAACACATCAACGACAGGTGAGTGATGAACATGTGTGGCAGACGGATACAGAAATCTTCGACTATTAGCATCGTTTTGTTTCACAGGCATTATTAGTGACCTTTCTGAGTAAGCTCCGCGGCTCTTCCCCTGTGTTCCGGACGATTTCGATACAATTCCTGAGCTATTACAAGCTGACCATTTGTCAAGCAATGTAACCGAAGAACTAACACTTACTGGCAGGTTGGCGCATGCTGAAGACATCAAATTTGTACTATGATCCTGTGATGGAACTACTGGGCCAATGTTGCTGGATGGCAGAAATGAAACAGGAGCCGGTAGCATCATATGAAGGCTGCCAGAAGAAGCATCACGATGTACTGTGTCAGTCGGCTGATGAACAAGATGACATTCGCTCGTTGTAGTACCACTGTTGAGCAACGACGGCTGGACAGAACACGACTGATACACAGCAGAACTGTCAGTGATAACCTGCTTACTAGTTGCAACATCTTCACAGACTCCAGGCCTGTCAGAGCTGATGGTGACTGCACCATGCAGTGGCAACAGACATTGCTGAGAACACTCGACACTGCCATTCACAGCATTCAGTTCACGCTCGTCAGCTACAAGTTCACAAGAATCAGACGTCGTAACTTCGTGCTCACACTTAGCCTTGCGTTTCGGAACGGCCTTCAGTTTTGCCGACAGTGAAGACACACTAACGGGACTGGCAAAGAAGACCGAGAGATCATCTTCACAAACGATGCCGCAATGACGCTGCTCACTGATGCAATGAGCTGCATCAGACAGTATGTGATGCGCCAACTGATTACTGTCAGTTTTTTTGTGCTGACTGGCAAGTGATGAGGAATCAACAGAACAATGCTCACCATCATCATAATCATTATCACCAGCAGCAGCAGCAGCAGCAGTAGTTGGGGGGATGTCATCTCCAGCTGTCTGTAGCAAGCAACTAGTTACATCGGTTGACTGTTGCTGACCAGTGCCGATGCTGCCGTGACAGTCAACGTCGGACGTCACACTCAGCGGCTTGCTCTCCGTGCTATCACTAGTTAGATCTTGTGCATTACTAACACTAGCGGCTGAATGGCTGGCTTCTGTAGCATACGACACAGCATCTAGTCCTTCATCCTTTGATACGCAGCTGCAGTACTTTGTAGCTGGCTCCTGCTCCTACAAATAACAATTGCAAAGCAAAAAAATTCCTGCCAGAGCAGTAGCATCAAATCAGTGTGCAGTGAAAGCCACGCTGTGTCCCAAAGAAGTGTTAATAGCAAACAAATCACTACAACTGCAACAGTGGCACAGCCAAGATCTGATCTCAGGGAGGGCACAGCAATTGAATAT
>Ga0056124_1000618_pt1 | contig 11768 bp, 8 predicted proteins | sample WorMetHEROISLAND_2_FD_70069 | JGI IMG/M metagenome (GOLD analysis project Ga0056124, IMG submission 70069) | Marine gutless worms symbiont microbial communities from Max Planck institute for Marine Microbiology, Germany - Olavius sp. 4 HERON ISLAND | ecosystem: Host-associated > Annelida >... | reverse complement strand
GATTTTGACACATACGCGAAATGATTTGACATGTGCCGTATTTTTTTCTGAGATGTACTCGTCAAGTACTACACGCATACCGACTTTCACGTGGTTTAGAAATACTGCATTCGTACCCAAGCGTGAACCTGCAAACTTACCGACTCTGGTTTTCCAGTTATATTCGCCATCACAGAGGAAATGCCAGTCACGAATCCAGCAGAAATGCTTGCCCGCGGCACATTGGTATTAATCTGAAGTTGTGGCATTGTAAAGTTTAAGTTAATCGGCAGACAACTATAAAAAGATCACACACAAAACAACAACACAAACGACCTTCACCTTCAGCAGCGTGGGACCATAGAGTGTGACCTTCAGATCATCACAAGTCACGTAACTTTTTAAAGAAGTAACTAAATTAACTATCGACTATCAGCAATCACTCAGGTCACGTTCACGCGCTGTGGCGTTATGGGCGTAGGTAGAAATTGGAGCTGGGAGGGCCGGAGTCGCCGGACTGAGGCCCAAAGGCCGAAAGTCGATGCCGAAGGCCGAGAGCGGGGGGATTCTTGGGGAGCGGGCAGCGAACCTCCCCCTCCCGCCAGCTGTTGGGTCTGGGGGAGCGCTGGAAGGTCCCATAGCGGCCGCAAAAGCATTTTTGGAAATGAAAAGCCCTGAAAATGCATGTAGAGTGTATAAATTTCGATAGTTGCAGACCTACTGCACAAATTTGTATTCACTGTACGTGTATGTCGCCTATAGCTAAATTGTTTGTCCCTGACTACGCTGGCGTCACCCATCTGCATTGGGCTACACATTATTTTTACACTGGCACAGCTTTTTTACGTTCGTCACATATTTTTCCATTTCCTCCCTAGTCCCAGAGTGTTGGTGGTTGCACCGTTGCAGGGCTTCGCCCTGGCCAAATGGGGAAGAATTAGCAGCACACAGTTCTGTGGCTCCATAACCTGCGCTGCTGAAAGTCGTATATGATGGAAAAAGGGATGGCACGAATAACAGAAAGGATGAGAGAAGAACAGTTCGACTGTTCGCGCCTTGCGCTTGCGAACTTGAGATGGACATTGGACACCGTGCATAGGCAGAATGATGCAGGCGGTATCCTTACACTCTTGACTAGTGATGCAACGATATTTGTTTTTGGAATTCGATACGATATTTTATAAGTAAGTAAAAATCGTATGTACTGTAGCATATACAATACCGGGGGTGGGGTGGGTGGTCGGCTGTCATGCACTATCTTTGCGTACTGCACAATTAATCCTATCTGCAGGAGTTTAGTCTGGGCGACATAGATAAGCTAAACGGCCGTAGTCGCCCTCAGTCGGGTGAATCATCTGTGGGGTGAATATACAGACTATAGGATAGCACACTCTAGGCCTACATGGACGGCTAAGTAGTTAAGACGGGAGTGATTAATTTAAGGAATTGTACAGTGGCCTATATTTTAATTTTAAGCCTAGCATGCGGTTGAGTTACAGTTAGGCCTGCGTGCCAAGCTGCGTTTGAGTGTCATTAAGCTATATGTGCTGTCCTGCGAGTCAGCTGTGTTGAACAATTACCAGTATGATTGCTAGAGTGTATGATATTCTGTCTGTCAATCAAAGTACTGTTGTGCTAATTTTAATGCAAATAGACAATAAGCCTGATTTATATTGACTGAAATTTGACTTTTGTTTGAATTAAAAGCTAAAATGTAATGTAAATGATGGATTTGTTACCTACAAAAAAGAAAATAAATAGACAACATCGACGTCGTTTCGCCGATATTGAAACGATATCGAAATTTCGATATTTTTCTTGACGATATCGATACGATATGGCCAATATCGACTCGATATATCGTTTGGGCGATATATCGTTGCATCACTACTCTTGACGCAAGGGAAGTTCGCAACGAACGCAAGCGACGCAACAGGCAAAACGCAACGTCAATTACAAGTGGTGTCTATTCTTGCACTGCGTGCGTTCGACGAAAATCATGGCTTTAATCTGCCACCGAGAACGGGCGTCAATACACCATATAAGCCTTGAAACAAATAAAAGTACCGGGGTGAGGTTTTACAGCTCTTTAACGGGAAAAGCTGGTATAATTTAGCACTTAAAGTGTATCAATTTTCTCCATAGCTTGCTACGAAATGCTTTTGTCAAGCCCAGAATGTTCCAAAATCAACGGCACGGCTGGCGCGTGACCCTAGACTTCCACCAATGAAGCTTACTGCTCCCAAGGCGCCTCACTGGATCTAGGGAAAAGTTCCGGGGAAGAGGAAAGAGGGGAGATGCATGAGAGACGGGGGGGACTTGCTCCAGTATGGCTCAAAGGGACAGAAGCCCCTGCCACCGAGAATCAAGGTAACAAATACTGCAGTTAGAAACTAGAAACTTCATTTTGATAGACACAGTGTTGTAACACAATCATGCCGCAGCCAGACAGACACGTGTTGACAGTGCAGTAACAAAACGCCACAATCGCATCATCCCGGCATTATCACAAGACACAAACAAACCACCAAGTCTGCTGGCATACGCACACACACACAGCAATGCATACCACGACGATAAGTTGGGGCAGGGTGTGGACTCTTGTAGCAATTTGTGGGACTGTACATAATATATTCGTAACTTTTTTAAACTTTGCAATAAAAAAGTTAGTAAACTTTACAGTGTCTTCATAGGCTATACCGTTCTCATTCTGCATTTAATAACGAGCATCTCCTTGAGCCAACTTCACAGTTCTTATCCAACCAAGTACACAGATTTTATTCGAATAGCATGAAGATTAATCACTATTGCTAGAGTAAAACAGGGTATGCTCTTTTGGCAGTACCAAGGAAATCAACGCTGTAAAATTATCATTATTATTCTCGCAATTTTTTATCTTAAACGAAAATCCGGGACATTTGGTGTCCCGGGGTGGGTCTTGCCAGGATGTGGACAGAATGATGCGAATCCAAGACAGCCTGCGAAATCACAGACAGGTGACAAGTCTACAAGAAACAGAGCCCCAAAGGCATAACTGTAACGAGGTCATGTTTAACATGTCATGATAATACTACAGCAATCAATATACAGAGGCCACAATATTGAGTGCTTTAGGCCTAAATTTGCAATTAAAATCACCATGCAAAGAGCAACAGTGTTCGGTAATTAAAGTACGGTACGAATACACATGCATGTCAGAAGCAGTGGTGGGCAAAATCAAATCCCAATTCGATTTGCATTTCAAAGTGTGTGATTTGATTCTAACTTGGATGGTTTGACTTCACTAACTGCAAGATGCAGTCTAAGTCACAAGTTTGGCCACGTGTGTACTGTTGTGCTGCTGTTGCTTGTATGTGGACACGAGGACAGTCTAAGGCTAGTGCTAGCAGTAGAAAATTAAAAAAAGAGCTTTTGCAGATTACCACAACATTGTTGTTATGGACATGCATGCCAAATTATTGTACCGCTAGCCCTACTTGGTAATAAAACTGTGATGACGAGCAAAGATGTGAGATTAAAGACTGCAATTGGGATTTGAGAAATAGAGATTCAGGCTGTGAGATTGCAATCTTTACTGTGAAACATACGAGATTTTGCACACGAGATATGCCCATCGTTAAGTTATATAACTGGGATAGCAAACAAGTCGGCCGCTCTGTATAGTATATAACTGACATATTCACAGTCACTCACAACCCGGCATGCACAATACTGGCAGCTGACAAGATCAATTAACAATGTGCAATGATGCCTACAAACGATACCATGCATAAACATCAACAAAAGTTGGCCAACGTCACATTACGTTTCAACGTTTCACCGTCTAAACACACCTGATGTTAACTTTCTTCTTGGCGCCAATAGATACTCAATATCACAGAAAAAATCCTACATGAACTTTACTTTGTGTATACCGTAGTTACCGGTACACTACAACTTCGTAAAGACACAGAAATCAACACTAAATCTAGAAGCACTGGAATGACTTCTAAAGGACACTTAGGACAATGACAATGGTGCCAACCAAGCCTGCACCATTTCCGTGATATTAACAGCTTTTATACATTATACACTTGCATGACCATCAAATCTGTGCACCACAGCACAAGTAACAGTGTATAATTGTTTCATGAGTAACGTTAGGTCTTGGCATTAACACCAAAATTTCTAGCCTTGTCTGTGGTACGAAAGGCCTTCATGCCTTTAGATGGCAAAAGAAGCTTGATAATTGATATACATTTGAAGATAGTCACACAGACAACACAATGTCATAGCCTGATGGACGGAAGCCTCGACAGACACGTGGCCTCAACATTTATAAAATTAAATAAATAGCCTACTTTGATAATACTGTACAAAATTTGCCTTACTTGTAGCAAATTATCTCTGTAATAATCATCTAAAATTACAACCAAGATTATTACGCCATTTTACACTACCAAATTTATGCAATAGGGTCCTTTTACTGCCACTGTGCCACACTGCAGACAATGTGTCGGTATTTGCAGTATAACACAGCTCTCTGTGCTGTGCAGAACAAGAATTAACAACTATCCTAAGTTTTATTCTTCATATCCCAATTATTCCAGTTGAGTGGAAAGTGACTACAAGCTTTGGTCCAAGAGTACAACAAATATGACTACAACAGCAATATCAAACAACTGCAATAAATACAAGCCGACAAGTATCAAAAGACAGGCGCACACAGGCCGTAAATGACATTCAGCACAGACACAGGTTAGAAGGCTAACTTTAGGATTGTTTTTAAGTGGAACAATTTCTAACCAATGTTAATCTACATCACAAATTAATTCTGAGAAATATTTAGTGTTAAAGCACACACAAGAGCTTGTAAAGCTCCAAGCAAACGAATGCATGAAGTTACCAGTGTACGTTGCAATCTGACAAATGCAGCCTCAAGCTGACTGCACAGAAACAAACGGACGCAGACACCAGCCAAAACTGTTTCATCTATCATAAACCAAAATCAGAATTTACCACAACAAAGACGCCGTCATGATACGAACACCCCGAAGGAATGTGTGCTGCTGATATGGGCACAGATAGCCTGGCTTGGCTCAGGATCAGTCAAAATCAACCGTTCATATTTCTGTACCGTTGTTTGGGTGGGCCTGGCCAACAGATCACATGGCATGCCTCTGACCAAGTGCTCGTTGCTATATAATATGACAAATGTAAAACTGTTGTACAGTAGCAATCAATGTGATGGTAGCTGTAGCAACATGTCTGACTAACGGTCTAATGGTGAGCAAATCAAGAATATCGGTTTATAGCAAAAAAAAACTTTTCTTACAATATCTGTTTGATTTGGATGCAAAATATGCGCAAATATATGCGGAATTTGTTGAAATATGCGACATACACACTTAAGAAAATATCTGGACAAATGCCGAAATAAAATGCAAAAACTATTTAACGGACATGGCATGGCAGAAAATGCACAAAACTGTTAAAAATATGATCCCATGTGGGGAAATACGCAATAATATGCAAATCTTTGGATAATTTCCCCACACCTGAGTTTGGAATGTCACTATGCGGGAAAACGACGATATGTGGATTTTTGCAATATATGCAATATATGCTGCGATTGTATTCCTAGCAAATGGCATGCACAACATTCTTCACCAATAAATGCACAACAGCTACTGATATGATTACCCAAATGCCAAATGTTCATCACATACATGTCACATGATGGCATAAGCAGAGTTGTGAGTTAAGAAATTGCCAACAAAAAAATTATTCAGTCTCTAAAAAAATTTCCAGAGAAAAACGTGAGGAAATTTTCTACGAGCTACAGACCTTCCAACTAACTCACCTTCAAACTGTCGTCTTAAGATAATAAACTCCGCTATCACTTGCTTTGCCATTCCTTCAGTCATCCTCACTTCAACGGTAGGCAACAGAATGAGCTTCAATCTATATCATGAAGTGGCATTCCATCTATGCTCTTTTCGGCCTTCCTCTTTTCCTATTCCCACACAAAGAGTCCCTTTTCCAGATATTTGTCTTTGCTTCATGTCATGTGACAGAAATATATCAACTTCCGCTTTTACATTTGCTACTAAACTTCAGCTGACATCTGCCCGCTCCAAGACCCAGTTGGACTGACCAAGAATTAACGCTTGTGAGTTTTTATTTGCTGCTTGTCTGACATGTCAATTGTGCCAAAAACGCCAATCAAACATCATTGCACGAAATACTGAGTCAAGATCACGGCAGATCTGAGGTAGTACCAATAGTGAGGCGCTTAGTACAACACTAACATAAGCATCAGTTGAGTTAGTAATAACGGTAAAATTATCAACAACAGTAATGTTGGTATGTATGACTGTCATCGATGTTAGCAAAGGAAGCTTAGAAAACCACAGCATCTGAGCAAATTAACTGGACAATGCTAACAGCACACAGAATTACATCAGCACACTTAGTGACGATCAAGTAATACATCCAGCCAGCTAATGATAACAATTAACAGGTTGACCATTACAGCTGCATTTAGTGGTGAGGTGAGGTATTTCATAACAATTGAAGTAAATTCTTGGCCATGGTCAAGTGATCGTGTCCTGTCCACACAACTCCAGCGACACAGAACATAATAATACTTTCACTCAAATAATGGGCAAAATAAACAAAAATAAATACGAATGCTGAGCAAGAATCACAGATGGGACTAAAGATGGTTGGACATAAATTATCTACAAGATACCAATTCAAACAAAATGGCAGATCTGGAAAAATATCCAACAATCATTGGAACTACACTAAATATGTGCAATAAAGAAGAAGGCTAAATGACACAGAAACTCTGTGCTAGTTAGGGGACATCTGTTATCTGCTGATTTGCCAAAGGTTTACTGCAGTTAATTATTAATTACTGTAGTTAATTATGTTAATTAAGCAGCTGCAATCATCGAGCATCGGGTTAGTGTCAGCAACTCATCAATAATTAATTCTCTCCTTCTGAGTGTGGTTGCTGGTTTAACTGAGTGATAATGCGTTGGCCTAAATCAGTGAAGTTACAGGATGGGTGTCAGCATGCGGGCAGATGAACCATCTTGATATGTAACCAACAACCCAGGTCAACTCAGCCTGGCCATCCCCTCCATCTTAGGTACAGTGAGTACAAGCGAAATCAGGGGCATAAACAGCACACCACGTGATGCACTGACCCAGTATCCGTGGTCTCACAGTGTAAGTTGATGTGGCTGAAGGCTAAGGAAACGGAGGTCAGCGACGCATTATGTGCCTTGTGGCTCGGGAAGGACTGTACGTTTTTTTTCAATCGTTACCATTAGTTAGAGCTCATCAAAGAGAAGCAAATGAACAGCATTAACAGATCTGCATGCTGTGACCTATACTGAGACGTACGTTCAACACTGCACACCGGACAGCAAATATCATCCTATAAATAACACACTGTGCACCATCCATCGGAATCCATACATGGCCAATGAGTAGCATTCAAGACAGATCTGATACAAGATTGTTGCCTACATGGAGCATGACATTCAGACTTCACATACATACAATCAATCATGATATAGCAAAAATACATGACACACACACACACACAGACAGCAGACACCGCTAGAGTTGTGAACAGACAACACTCGGCAACTAGCAGTGACTTGAAGACACACAGTGAGCAGTACGCGAGCAGCACATACATACAGACATACACCTCATCCGCAATAACTCCACGACACTCTACCAGCATCAGTTTTCACCTAAGGATACCGGCTTACAACGGAAAACACTTGTTTCATTTTGGTGCAAAAATGTATGAAAATACACAGAATTTGTTGAAATATTGTTAAAATATGCAGCATATGCACTGCATATGTCACTTATGCGGCATATCCACGTAGGCTTATATGGCACGGAAATTACAAAACAAAATACAAAAAAAAACACTTAACAGATTTTGACATTGCAAAAAAATGCACAGAATTATTTTTAAAATTGCACTCACATGTATGATAATATGCCAAGATATGCAAAGCTTCCCATATCTGCATCGGTGAGCTTGGAAATGCCATTACATGCAGGAAAATATCCAATATGCATATTTTTGAAAAAATATGTGACACATGCTATTATCGTATGTTCGCATATAACCGGTATCCCTATTCAGGTAAAACAACCAAGAATGAACAATATTTACAAATGGACAACACATGGCCAAGAGTGCCAAAACTATTTCTTTAAACGTTTAACACCACTTTTAGTTAACATCGTTAGCGTATTCACTACAATTTCGTCTTTCAGAAATTTCTGCTCAATTATAAATACACTGAAAATCATTCATATTTGCATAACAGATCCGAGTACAGTAGCCGACACACAAATGACACCCGATGACGCACCATCAAATGCTAATTCTTTCGCTTATTTAAAGATATGCAGAAAACGTTCGTTCATAGTTCCTAGCTAAAATCAACAGAATAGTAGTTCGATGCAATAAAAAACTGTTCGCATCAAGACATGCACTCGGTGCCGCCTGTGATATGGTCAGTTTCCATCGGTACACACACAACATCATATTATGGAACCTCGCATCAAAAATATCTTCCTCCAATAAGGCAGCCAAGTTATCCATCCGCAAACGACTTTCACTGGAGCTAGGTGAGGAAACCGCCGAAACAATAAATAACACAGACGTGAATGCGTTTTCTTGAAATAAGACGCACTATTCAAAACAACTATCACTGCCTAGTAGAGATATGACGACAGACATGAGTGGACTTGTAGGCAGCGACAAAAGCCGCAGCACTAGGTGCAGACTTGAAACATGCCAGCTGCACCAATCAGACCGCTACTCATGCCACTGCACAGTCAGCCAATGGACCGGACGATGGTCTTCTACGCCGAAGAAGAATAACCACCGTTGTACGCGTAGTCGGCCTTGTTATGCATCACGAGGCTGTCGTCAACGAAATAGAAACTGTCCGAGCGCGTCTCGTATGGATTTGCGATCATCTCGCGCACTGAAATACGACAAAGGTGCTACCAAATACATGGACGATTTCAGAGCCAAGAGATACATTGCAATAACATAACACAAACATACAAGCAAATGCACAGTTTATATATAACAGTTCAAATTAAAATACGGACAGCATAGCAAAATATGCAAACACCATATAGCTAGTTAGTTGGCTGGCTGGATGTTTAATCCATAGGCCTACTCGATATTCCTACTCAGCAGTTTGAAAATGACTTGAGCGGACGAGTAATTACTGAACTGACAAACCGAACGTTTCAATGCCGCCGCCGCTGGCGCTCAGCGCCCGGCGATGGCGGCGCTGAAACGTTCGGCACGGTACTGAACAGCGCGGAATTGAGCCGCGCGGAAACGTGCGGCGCGGGATCGTGAGCAGCCCTTGTTGCCGATGCCGCCCGCTCAGGATCAGAAAACCGAACCAAAACCGAAATTGTGGTTTTTAGCTCAAAACCGAACCGAAACCGACCGACCTTAGCCAGTATGAAACCGTAACAACACTACAAAACTGTAATTAAAACTTTACCTTCTGCATCAAAAACCATACAAAAATACACAACAGTGATACGTCAATGATGTCGATAAAACGGACCCATACAGTTGTCTTTTTCAGAATATCAGACATCTAAAAACTGATTTGTCTGGCAGATTGAGTGAAATGAGCCTCATATCACAGCCATGACCGGATGGCCTTCTACTAAATGAGAAATCTAATGCAGCTGACTGGGTGAGTGAGTAGTCAGCACACCCAAGGCCACTGTGTGCAACAACAATGTTAACAGCAACCAATTGCATAAAAATAAAAACGTGCAAATCAATGCTATCTAGCTGCAATAAAACAGACTGAGATAAACCCATGCATTTCGAAAATGTTAAGTAAATAAAAGCAATGCATTGTAAATCATCTCTGAAAGTGCATAGGTTTTATATAAAGAAAAATCCGAAGCAATGTATTAACGTACTGTCATCATCAGACAGCGACGGGAACTCGTAGATATGTTCCATTGTGTTCTTGCTATGCGGCATCACGAAGCCAAATTCAAAGTCAAAGCTCTTGAGCAGACGGTCACGGAAGTAATGTCGCTCAATCATACGGAATTTGCTCACTGGCTTCTCCCCGACAGTAAACTCTACGCTGCACAAACCAGCAACCACCATTGAGCACACACACCCAGCAGCACGTGTGCCAACAATTGATTTTTTACACTAACAGCAACATTGATCACAAGAAATTCTGGCTAAATCAGGTGTGCATGTCACAAAAACTGAATGAAAAATGAAAAATTAAGGTTGATTTATAAACAACAATCATCATGCACTGTAACAAAATGGATCCATGGCCCTACAATCACGATGACATGCCGCAACTGCACCACACACAATATACCCTGGCATCAATACATGAACACAATTCACAGATTTTACAGACTGTGTTAACTAGCTCATAATTTCAGCACATGACAATAAGAGACAGTCTGCTTGCTCATTCACACCGTACAACAGGACTGTCGAAAGTGGCAACATTTAGTATTACAAACAATGCATTTAACCTTGGCCCACTGGCCCAGCATCCGTGGTTATGCAGCTTTGAATGGTGACAAGCTCGGGGCTCAGAAAGAAAGAGGAATTGCACTGCCTAATGAGTCCCACTGACTATGACAGGACTTTACATTTTTCATCCATAACAAAACTTACCATTACCGTCACACACCTGAACTAGAAGGCACTCGTGAGAGTGCATATCTTTGCCAAGTGACCTTTTACAAAATAGTAATTTAAATGCACTTTTGTGAATTTGTTAGTTAATCATAAAATAACTAACTAAAATTCTTTCTTTCCTGATGTTATTGTTGTAACTATTGCACTCGTGGCTCTCGCTGTAAATGTTGCTGAAAAAGACTACACACAATCTGCTGGTGATGTAATGCCATCATTATCATTGTGACTTTGTAACTTGCTCTTATGAAGCAAGAGCTTGGCAGAGATAATTAGGAAAAATCTACTGCTAACAAATAAAAAAGGGTGACTTTTCATTCTTCTCATTTTATGGACACCAGATGCACCAGTTCCATTTTCCAAATACGACCGAGCCTCAAATTCAGCAAAGCCGGAGCTCGAGAGAAAATTACTGCACTTAAATATCGCTGGTTTTAAGCCAACATTTATTCAGCACTGCTGCACTATAGTAATTCACTTCCAGTAACATTGATACTCAGCTGCCAATCAGAGTGCATCAAACCGTCCAATCAGTCAAACAATGATTATGTATTTTATGACTCAAATTCAAAGCTCACGTGGCGCCGACAGTGCTGAGTTTGAGGAACTGTGGAGTGAACTGGTATCTGACAAAACGGCCAGCGTTTGGGTCAGAATCATCAATAGTCTCGGCTTCATCACGGTCGCCTGTCAACACCAGAGACCAGCTCATGCACAGCAACAGACTTGTGCAAGACAGGCAAACGCTGGTTTCTCACATCATACAGGTAGGTACGCACTTACACAGCAGCTGACTTACAATAGCCCACATACCTGTCTAAAGGCGAGTTTCTCGTGCTCATGGCTAAATAACAAGTTAGCTAACCATTTATTAACACTGACTAAAGAGCTAAGTTTAGACACATTTCTGAACAGCTCCATTACGTAACTTACTTACTTAGCACTTAGATCCTCCAGTCCTTGTCAGGACAATGGGCAGCAAGAGTTCGCCATCTGTGCCTGTCTGTAGCCACCGCCCGGACGCTGTTCCAATCGACTCCTCTGT
>Ga0056124_1000615_pt1 | contig 11770 bp, 8 predicted proteins | sample WorMetHEROISLAND_2_FD_70069 | JGI IMG/M metagenome (GOLD analysis project Ga0056124, IMG submission 70069) | Marine gutless worms symbiont microbial communities from Max Planck institute for Marine Microbiology, Germany - Olavius sp. 4 HERON ISLAND | ecosystem: Host-associated > Annelida >... | reverse complement strand
CACACACACAATGCAGATGAGATAGAACATACTCGAGAGCCTCTCGTGTCGTCTCCAGTTCAGCAAACTCGAGTTTCTTGTCTCTGATGAGTTGCACGGCCTTCTCGCCGGCGCCACTGCCGCCGCCCGTGTCATCATCGAGTACCGAGTCACTCGGCCTCAGCTGCTGCCAGCGAGCTTCAAACTTCTTCACATCCGACTCATAGTTCCTCAGACGAGACTCCACGTTGCTCTTCATCACGCCCAGCTGCAACAACAAATGTCATATAAAGCCGACGTCAGACGATCGATAAAGTTGGCCAACTTTATGGGCCTGGTTTAGCCCACGTATTTGCACATTAATAATCCAATGTTCACCGAAGTCATTAGCTAAAGGAGCCCAGTTTTGTGAAATATAGCCGTAAAAACGGCGCGCGCATGTGAGTGCGCTGTGGCGTACAACAAATGCGGAAAAACTGGAAGTTAATGAGCACGTATATGCACATTAATTATCCGATGTTCACCGATGTCAGTGAACGTACACTGTGTGTGCGGCGAGTCAGCGAACGAACCTGTTCCTTGACCATGAGTTGGTGACTCTCCATCATGAGTTCAAACTTGTCCCAGCGCGCCTGTAGGTTGCTCATCTGCTCGACGCCGCCGCCGGCCACCGACCGCATCAGCTTGTTCTTAGCATCAGCCGCATCAAACAGCGGCAGAATCTATATACACAGCAACAGCAACACACATGACATCGGACTTGTGATCAAGAGTTCGTGGGTTCAAACAGCGGCAGAATCTATACATACAAACAATACACAAATGACATCGGACTTGTGATCAAGAGTTCGTGGGTTCAAACAGCGGCAGAATCTATATACATAGCAACAGCAACACATATGACATCGGACTTATGATCAAGAGTCCGTGGGTTCAAAACGGACTTGTGGTCAAGAGTTCGTGGGTTCAAACAGCGGAAGGATCTATACACATATCAACAGCAACACAAATGACATCGGACTTGTGATCAAGAGTCCGTGGGTTCAAAACGGACTTGTGATCAAGAGTTCGTGGGTTCAAACAGCGGCAGGATCTATACACGTCAACAGCGAACAGCTGTGACAGCACACTAAATTTTTCTCATAACATCATATGACTAAAGCTGTTGCAGTGTGCAAAATACATGGCAAAGCATTTGCAATACAGCAGAATGACAGACAGCTGGTGATCGGCACTTTACCACTACTCGTCTGAAACGAAAACACAGACGAACTAAAATTTCATCACCTCTTTCTTCTTCTTTGCAAACTCCATGTGCCTGCCGTTTGCCTCGCCGATCTCTTCAACGGTCTGCGGTCTCTGGGACAGTGTTTCGAGAGCCGAAGTAACAAACGATTCGATCTCAGTAACGTCGGACTGTATGGAGCGGCGCAGGCTGCCAAGCAGTGCGTCAAACAGCCGCTGGATGTGATCGTCAATGATCGTCTTGATAGGGATCGCACTCACGCGGATGCAGTCCACTTTGATCTCACTGAAACAGAGCAACATATTCACTTCAGCTCAGTTCAGTTCAGTTCAGTAGGAGAACTGGGGAAGGGTCGCTATAGAGTACGTTTATTTGCCAACAAACATTACGAACGGCAGGCTACCAGAAAACTAAACGCCCATCAAGGCTGGCTGCCTGAGAACTTAACTAAAACTTAACTAGAAGACAGAAGAGACAGACGATCTAGACAGACACAATATAGCTAAGGCCCCCCACTATAGCTAAACCTAACCCTATCCCTAACTCTAACCCTACACCCAAATATTACACCACCTTAAAGACAATACCGTACACAGTGAAGATGGTTTGTAGGCCTATCATTATTTCATTTAGTTTTAATTGAACTATTTTATCGCCTGTCCGTCATAGCTAGTTAAATTTAGCTATAGCGCGCCTTAGCTATAGCGAGCCGTCCCTGGAAAATTTACGTTCAATCTTTCTTAAAGCAAAGCTATCATATACGTGGCACTAAGGAAAGTTAACATAAGCCCTGCTGAACAGTTCAACTTTAAGACGAATACTGAAATATGAAAGTTACAGCGATGATCCCTATCATAAATGCTGTAACTAACCGCTTGTGTATTTTCTGTTATTTTGCAATTTCCAACATCATGCAACTAAAAAATTGATAGATCATTATTGTCATACCTGACAAATATTATTTGCAATTTTGAAGACAGAAATAACAACTTTGCCCACATGCATCCGGACTGAGATCACATCACACCTCAGGTCTGATTTTTTCTTGTGCCAATAGTTACAACTCATCAAGAATTTCGTAAAAATCCACCAAATTAACTCTTTCAAGTGATTGCCCTAACACACAGAACTGACAGATTACAGACCAGCTCGTGTCTTCAAAGTCTACGGCGACGGTAACTTGGCAAAGTGTGGCAGAGTAAGCCGGCTCAGCTGGCTATGGCAGGCTATTAGGCGCACTATAAATGTTTACTTACTTAGTCTGCTGACTAAGTGCAAAAGTGAAAGAACTGTTGAAATCGGGTCACATTTGCCAAAGTTATCGTAAAAATACTAGTGGCTTTGTTTTATCTGGAACACTGTGTATACAGATACTTGGGCAGCTTCTCGGCGTCCCTTCCTCGTGCTTTGACGGCCTTGAAGTTGCGTTCCCAATCCGGCAGAATTTTGAGATGCTGGAACGCAAACTCGTCGAGATCAAGTGAACCGAGCACAACCCACTCCTGCAACGAAGCACCACGGCACTTCTAAGCATCACGCCATGCATGGCTAAGTAAGCAAGTAAAGTAAGTAAAACGTAGATTTATACAGCGCTTAAGGTTAAAAAAAATTAAGCTCCAATCGCTAGTCACACTAGTAAAAGCTAAACAAGACTGTTTAAAAGAAATGTTTGAAGCTGTCGACATCACACGCCAGATCTCGGAGTTCATCTGGCTGCAGTGAGTTCCAGACCGTCGGACCAGCAACCGGAAAAGCCCGGGGACGACCGTACGTGTTGAGTCGACAGCGAGGCACAATGAGCCGGTGTCGGTTGGTGGAATGTAGCCGATGCAAACTGACTTCACGCCCAGTTCATACCAGCATGAGGCAGACTAACATCAGTGGCTTGGTAGTTTAACGGTTCGGACGTTGGACTTGCGATCGCGAGGTCGTCGGTTCGACTCCCGGTCGGGTCGCCACCAAGTGGTTAGTACCTGGATGGGTGACTGTCTGTGGACAGGTAAACCATCTTGGTATATAACCACCACCAAGGGCAACTCACCCTTTCATCCCTTCGGGGCAGGAAAATCGAGTACCAGCCTGTATGGCTGGGGTTATGGCGGGGTGCATTCACTTGTGTCGGGTGGCAGGTAACACTGTGCTTAGTTACGTATTTACTAACTTACCGTACTTACTTACTTACTTATTTACTTACTTACTTACCATGTACCTTACCCTGCAGCTAGCGGAGGACAGACCGTTCTGGCGAACAATCGCAACGGCGGGAGGCTTCGGCTGATCGCTTCGCGTCACTACTTACTTACCATGTGGCAGGTGACGCTCCGCAGCTCTGAGATCAGTTACCTACGAAAAGCTCTATGCACCCTTTTCCCTTTCAACCCCTCCGACAATCGGCTAGAAATGCTAACCTTGAAAATGTTCTGGACGGAGTCGAGTCTGTTGAAGAGCTGCGATGCCTTGTAGTAGCACGTATAGAAGCCGCTGTCATTGCGGTCGATCATTGCCGGGAAGATGAGCTCCGCTCCCGCCGCGTCGCCGCCGACGCCGCGGAACATGTTGGGAATGCCGATGAACTTCTTCATCTCACGATAGTACTTCGACTTGATCTCCTCCATCGTCGGCCGGAACTGGATTCTCTGGCGACTAGAAACACGACGTTGACAATGACAGACAAACATGACGTGCTGGCTACAGAACTGCCTGCGTCCAGCAGCGGCCGTTACAAACTCTAGTTAGAACTCACAGCATGCACGCTTTGAGTCGGACACGTACGTGCCGTAGTGGTTAGCGTACTGACATTTGAACACGGAGACCCGGGTTCGGGTCGTGCCACTATTCTACTGGGTACGGCAGCAACCTTGGGCAAGTTGTTAACACGCACTGCCTCCCCAGTTTCTTAGCTCCAAGAGTGTGGGGTAAAAAAGGGAGTTTTCGGCGATTTCAGGTGATTAAGTGCATTAGATTAAGTTACAGCTGTAAGCTAAGCTTTAGAACGCACTACAGTAAAACCAGAACTTTCCTTTACTTTACTTTTTTAAGTAGTTTATACAGTGCAGTGTGCACTATCTGTAAAAAAATAAACCTTGAATGTGCTCGGTGTGCCAGACTGCTGGCAAACAGAGAAGTAAAAATATTTGGGATGGCATCTAGATGTAAACAGAACTGGCAGTGTAGGTGGCAGAAGAAAGCATTCAAGAAAAACATCTAACACAAGAAGAAGAAAGCAGACTTGTCCTCAGAAAGTGTCAGAAGTCTGAAGTGGGATATAGCGAATGTTGAACGAACTAAAAATAGGCAGCACACAACACACGTGACCATGACATAGATAGTATAAACGCATCAACTGATTTTCTGTCAGTTTGAAATCACTGGGCGACTTCACTTTTTGACAGCCTTTCGATGAGCTAAAGTTCAGTCTAAGTGCAGAGCTAAGCCAAAAAGTGAAGTGATTTTGCAGAGCCGAAACTTCAGTCTAAAGTCTAAAGTTACCGTTCAGCGAGAAGGCTCAGCGAAAGTGGCTACAGTACCTACTTAGACCTGCGTTCCACTAAACTTCGGTCTAAGTAGGTACTATAGCGTTCAGCTTTAGGTTTCGCTCAGCGAAAGGCCAAGTCAAAAAGTGAACTCACCCACTGTTTGTCTTATCGCTATAGCTGCTGGTATCTGCAACGCTATATCACATTGCCGAGGTGACTGCTGCATTATGACAAATAACTGAGAATCGTGTTTTCCCGCAACCAAAAACTTGAAACAACTGCACGTTGACAGTATGAACCAAATACAGCAGCAGGAAGATGACTAGCGCCTCTGAAGTCACGACCATATGGCGCTATACAAATTAGATTATTATTATTATTATTATTATTATTATTATTATTATTATTAGTGGTACTCACAGGTATGTGAGTTCAACTTTGATCTCAGGAAGGTTTTCATTCAGTGCTTCCAGTCCCATTTGATACTGATGCTCGAGGGCTTTGTACAGCTGACGATCCCAGTGCGCTTTCCACGTCTTCATATTATCAACTGCAAAGCCCTGCACACGATATCAACCATGTGAACAGCAGTGTGATGTAACCTGGAACAACTCATAACACGGGCCTAAAGTTGTCTGCATCTACACCGTGGTGAATAGAAAAAATGCCACTTTTCCACCATAACTCCTGTGTTTTCCAGCAGATTTTTATAATTCTTCTATCAATGAAAACAGAAATCAATGCTCTATGGAGGAGTTACATAATTTACAACTTCACCCCCCAAGTGTCACCACACTACCTGTTAAAACTAAAACCACGCAAACAGCGCATTTTGAGCTCAGTTGTCATGGTATTTCATTACTGAACACAAGAATGAGTCTATGTGTGAGATAAGTGAGCAGTTTTTATAAGACGTGTCCAAAATGTTGACCTTGTTAGATAATTCTTTTAGCAGTCTTCTAGCAAAAACCTTTTATGTTCCAACGTTTTTCGGTCAAAATTTTATCTTCAAAACTCAACGTGTTTTATTGAAACTAAAGCGAACTATTACGACGTTCGATGTGACGTAGTTATGACGTCATCAACCGATTAAGAACCACTAAGTATTAAGTAAACACATATTGTAAACAATTCATTCCTGTTTACACCGGTACACGAATTGTAAAAATCCACCAGGAAACACTGAAGTTATAGACTCGTTTATAAAGTGGCACCTTTTTACGGACCACGGTGTGCTGAGCTGTTTCTGCTTATTGAGCTAATCCTTGTTGGACTTACTCCACGTTAGCTCACAAAGGGCGAACCCTAGTTCAGTTGTGCCCGATGCGTCATGACTTGTCTGTTTTAGTCTGATAAGCAAATACTACAAAACAAACTCATTTATGAAACATAATGACAAGTGTGGCTGCTACTTCTTGCCACACTAGGACGAGACAGTATTATTATTATACATGATGCAGTACGATAAAAAGCTAACACTGAGAAGGTCCAAGTACCTGGAACCAGATTCCTCCTCACATCAGAAACCTTCATTCTGCTCCAGCTTTTCGCAAAGCTCTAAAGACTTATCTGTTTTCGGAGATCATCTAGACACCGTAATGCACTATTGGTCTCACTGCTGTGGATAGGGCACTACAACATTTATGATTACGATTATTGCTAATGATTACAAAAACAAAAACGAAGGATGACTAGAATTATAAAAACACTACTCCACTAACGCTGGAAAAGTTTGCCATACGGCATCATTAACACTGTCCTTGATACGTCGCACACAGATTCTAGACAAAAGTTTAGTGGCAGAGACAACAACAGTCGTCCGATACTATCGCACATTACAAACGTGTCAGTCACAGCCCAAAACAGTCCACTTAGTAGATGCTGTAAATGCATTAGCTTGGTTGTTCTTTTACAACAGCTTCGTCAACGATGACTGAAAAGCATAAACTTCTATAAATGTCTACTTTTATGCTGTTACTGGACTTATCTTTTTTGAGCGATTTTACACTTTTGGTAGGGCATCAGGAAAATCCAAAAATGTCAATGGAGCAATCATTAAAAGTTTCTCACGAAGCTCAATGATGAAATACTTTCAGTACCTGGTCAGGTACGTGTAGGGATAAAGCATGATAAAAAACAAGCCGGCTAAACACAGTAGTTGTGATACTGCAAATCAGAATTAACACCGAAGCATCAATTAATGATTGATGCCGAAATCAATTACAATCATTATCTTCTTCCACCTGCTGAACGAGATTTGTCATGATCTGACGAATTTCCAGCAGACTGTCTTTCCACTTCTGCTGCTGCCGCAACAAATCCGTGTTGATCATCTGCACCACCTGCGTGTGATAAACAGCATGCACGTTAAACAAATCCGTATCTATCACGTGTACCACCTGCGTGACAAACATCACTTTCACACCATTGAACATTTACTCACTGCACACAGATATATACTCAACGAGGCAACCATGCAAAAAACTAAATAAATGTCAAGCAGACGGCTACAGCGATAATACAAATCGTGATTTCAAACTTCCGGTAAATCAGTCGATGCATTAATACTCTCTACGTCAAGACCACACTCGTACTGCTTATGTGTAGCACTATGTCTGCAGTGGTATAACGGGTCAGCAACTACACAGCTGCAGTCAAGGGTAACCAAACAAATGACACGGTAGGCTTGCAGTCGGCAACTGTGAAATAAGTGAGTTAAACCATTGCTTTATGTTCATTTAACATTCACCGGCTCACCGACAGTGGCTTAACACACGCACATTGCAAACTGAAACACTGCACAAATACTTCTTCCGGCTCAATGGAAATGTAGGTTTTACTGTTTAGCAAAAGCTGTATCAGAAAGTGACAGATTTCAATTTCAATGTCAATGTCGATCAAATATTTACATAGCGCCAGAAGTCGAAGGTCGAATCTGAGGCGCTGGCGTGTGGGTGACTAGACGTGATAGGCAGAAGAGAAAAGGTGAGATTTAAGGCGGGATTGAAGAGTGGCAAGACTGTCAGATGAGCGGATGTGCATGACACTGACACAGAGCTAGAAAAGACAAATCTGCTTTCAATACAACGACGACAAGATATTGACAACAAAACGTACTAAGCACATTAGAGATTTTTGACTATGCGCTACACAAATTTACACTTCACTGACTTATTACTTACTAATGACATAATCTTACTTCACCTTGTCCGAAATATTGAAATGACAGCGCCTGAGTTGACGATTTTCTATGGACAGCTGGTCGGCGGCTTTTTTCAGCTTAGCAATGTACGCCTCGAGTTCCTCGACATTGTCCCACGTCACTTGCACGACGTCGCCTTTGCTTTTGCTGCCTACACAACAGCACACCTCAAGCCTGCAATGACACTGAGTGCCGGGGACGAGATATCTCAAATACTGTTCAAGCATATGGCCAGCAGCGAGTCGGCTTTATAACATAACATAACATAACATAGCATACGTGTTTACTGATCTTGCAGCCAAATTGGCTGGATTGTGGTGCGCAATATACATCAAAAATATAGCGAATATAAAATAGCAACGCTCAATGTGAATGACACCTAATACAAAATATTACTGGGAATTTCTAATGCAGTATGGGAAAAACGAGTTTTAAAATCTGTTGGTATTTATTTTGCTGGTCTCAAAATGTTTCTTCTGAGTTTTGCCGCAATGTTCTCGTCTCGCTTTGGTGGCAGCAAGTAGTGAAGACAGGATGTCTCGTTCAGCACGTCTCGGTCGGGTAAAGAAACGCCGAGTGAGTTCCTCACGACGACTGTGTATAGCGTGTCGACACCAGCGATAGCTAACGCCGTTGTACAGCTGTAGCCAGGAAAAACAACGTTCACTCCTAGCAGTAGTTTGTATTACTTAGGTCACTTTAAAAATCCAGGATTGATTGATTGATTGAAAGACGTAGGCGTAGAGTGCGTAGGCAGGCAGGCATAAAGCACTGGCATGGACCGACTGACAACCAGGCCGCCCGGGGCACAGCAGAAGACAACGCACCAGCTTTGGGATCTTTGATGATGCGTTCAAAAGCCAGCGCCGAGTTGAGCATCATTGGCTGCTGGCTGACGATCATTTGCTGGTCAATTGTGTCGTAGAAGTGAGCGACCTACCGCGCAGACAGACAAACGCACGTGGTCTTCTATTAACCACTAAATGAACAGAATAAAAGCAAAGTAAAGTTAGGTTATATTATAGTGCGCTCTGAAGCTTAGCTTAAAGCTTAGCTTAATCTAGCTTAATCTAGTGTTTGCCCCACTATCTACTGTCAACCGTTGACAACTGTTCGAGTGTTCGTACTGTCATGCATATACGTTAGGCACCTCTTTAAATAAACAGCTAAGTTCAACTGACATGTTTATTATATGCAGTGTAAACTTTTTAAGCTCGTATAGTTTATTTACATTACCGTATATTAAGTACGTTCCTGCGTTTTGACAAGTGACGTTAATATACGAATATGATGATGAGATTTAGATGCTAAAAATGAGAATGGTAATAGACGAAGTGTGATGGCGAGAGACCTGTTTGAGAATGTTGGCATGTAGTTTGAACTTGTCGGCGACCTGAGCTACATGCTGTATCTTAGCGGGGACGGCAAAGCCACGCTGCAGCAGCATGCGGACCTCACGCACGAGCGTCACCAGACGATCACTGTACGACACGTGCAGCCGGCCGTCCTTTGTGTTCAACTCCATCAGGCGACCGCTCGTCTCTAGGCTGCAGCAACCACAACCAATCAGGTCAACTCAGCCTCCTACCCTCACCGGGACTGGAAATGAGTAGCAGCTTACGAGCTACGGGGTGAAGGCCTAGTGTGGCCGATTGGGGTGGTGGTATGTCTGCTAGCTGCAAACGGCGGGTCCAATTGTTCACTGACGCTGGCAATGGATGGCTGCATAGTGCACTGCGGTATCATTAGCTCATGCCAATCAGCTGCCACTTCCGAAACTGTAAAGCGCTTCTGGTCACGAGTCTGACTCATGTAAGAAGCGCTATAGCAAATACCAGACCTTTCCCCTTTCCCCTTTCAGTAAACCCAGTCGTCCGCTAAATGTGAAACCCCGGATTTCATACGTTCATAGTTTCATCAAATATCAACTGATTATCAGAAATTGCTCATCAGCCACATCACTGATAAACTCGAAATAAACACTAGCTATCACACCTATAAACATGGCATGCTATACGGTCAGAAAAAAAGAGTAACAAATTATGAGCAGAATTCAATAAGCTTCGCAACTGACTGACACAGTAGTCTGAAAAAATTTGTCACAATCTATCTCACGATGCATCAGTAAAATGTACTATGTACATTCTTCACACACTCATAAGCACTCGATACAGATGTGACGTAATTGTAATCTATGATGTCATAGCTCGTTAAACAAATACACTTGAAAAGTTAATAAATTATCATCGGTAGTTTTCTAGATATTTCATAAAGAATATGGAATGGCCCCCATTCAATTTGGCCCATACATTATGCTGCATCTGACAGAACTGTTATCCAAAAATCTTTCCAAAGAAGTTTCGAGAATGCGCATCCTTTCCCAATATCTTCCTGGGAACATTTTCCAAAGATGTTTTCCAAAGAAATTTCGAAAACGTGCATCCTAGGAAAAAAATCTTCCAAAGATCTTACAAAGAAGTTTCGAGAATGCGGCCGCGGGTCTCACACGGCAGACAGGTCACTAATACAAGTCGAGAGACCTAAATCAGTTCAATCAAGTCACGTCTCTGATGTACTAACTTACCATTATTTTATGATGCTGATATTGACATTACGTCTTCCAAATCAGCGGTTTGGAGAGTGGAGCAGTAGGTCGTGGCATGTACTGTTTTTTGACAAAATGAAATATAAACGCGTTTTGCAGTGTACTGAAAACAACGCACGCTCTGTACAGAGAAAGTTTAATACGGCAACTCGACAATGTTTTAATACTAGCTGGGTCTTTGATACAAGCCGACCCGGGTTTATAGGCGCAGCCGCTGTGGGTGTCATGCCTGTCCAGACCCCCAAAAGGCGGACATGTTGGACATGGGTGTCTGACACCCCCCAACTTTTCACAGCTCCATAGGCCTAGAGTAATGTGTTTTTTTGTTCAGTGCGACATCTGCCGGCGAGTATGTACATCAAGGATCGGACTCTACGCACACCGCCCAAGTCATCTGTGATCAGAGATCCATCCAGATCGACGGCTCGGTCCACGAATGTGTTTGACAGAAACGTGGGTTTATTAAAGCATCTTATTTTTACCGCAAAGTCTCACTGGCACTTTAAGTATTATCAAAATACACAGGAAAACGAGCGCGGGGCATGAAACGAGAATAGTACCAGATTTGTAAGTCAAGTCAAGTAAAACGTAAATTTATACAGCACATAACGTTAGCCTCTAATGCGCTAGTCGCACTAGTAAAAGCGAAACAAGATTGTTTTAAAGAACTGTACTGTATATACCCGACTGGACACTCCCAATTGTGACTACGTTGCTGCGCCCGCCCCATGCAGGGGTTCTAAATGAGTTGCTCTAACAGTATTTGGCAGTCTGACCTAAGCGGAGTGTTGGGGTCGTCGATCTGTGCAATGATGTCTCGCGACCACTCGGCAAACGCGTCCTGCTGCCACGCGCGCTGCTCGTCCAGCAGCGCGGCCGCTTCTTGCTCGAATCTCTTGTAGCTGTGAAGATCACCGAGAATGTCGCTGCCAAGCTTCACAATCAACTCGACCTGCCAACAGCAGTTCACGCTCTTATAATGCGTTCAACAGCCAAGTGAGAAAAAAGCACATGTTGAGTGAACTAAAAGTAAAAAAGTAAAGTTAGGTTATATTATAGTGCGCTCCAAAGCTCAGCTTAAAGCGCACTTAACCACCATAAGCACACCATAACCACTTAACGGTCACAGATTATAGAGGACACCGTCAAACCCTCTTGCCTGTCCGAGAAATTAATCTCAAAGCATGCACGCCAGTAATCCTGAGACAATCTATTCTGCCGGGTCTGGGGATTGAACCCAGGCCCGGCTGATAACCGTTTCA
>Ga0056124_1000613_pt1 | contig 11784 bp, 7 predicted proteins | sample WorMetHEROISLAND_2_FD_70069 | JGI IMG/M metagenome (GOLD analysis project Ga0056124, IMG submission 70069) | Marine gutless worms symbiont microbial communities from Max Planck institute for Marine Microbiology, Germany - Olavius sp. 4 HERON ISLAND | ecosystem: Host-associated > Annelida >... | reverse complement strand
CCTGGAAATATTACAAAAATATGCTGTCATCCACACAATCTGGAATAAATACTGACATTTTAATATCTGACTAATAATCAATATAAATTCATCAAACTAGTTGTTTTTTGCCGCTGGTGACATCTTGGGGTAAATGTGACAACAGTGGTTGCCAAAATGTCAACAACTTGACTCATAAGGGCTGTAATTTGAGGAATTTATAAAATACGCGTTAGTTACTGATTCAGTCGAACAGTTTATTCAAAGACATTTTAATATTTGGTTTCCGCTGTGTTGCAAGACGCTGGTATGGTATCTGCATATTGGACTTGATGGTTAAACAGATCAGTGCAATGGTTGTTATACAAGTCGTTTGTCGTAGTCATGGTTGTTGTAGTTGCTGCTGAAGTAGAGACTTTGTTGTAGTTGTCAGAACTGGCAGTGGGGCTAGACGTCAGTGTGTGTAGTAGTAGTTGTACATGTTGTCGTCGTCGTTGTCGTAGTGGTAGTGGTAGTATTAGTTGCAGGTGAGACTACCTCGTCATAGATGTGTTCTCGGATCAGAAAGCCGGGGCCGTGAAGTCTGGTTGTCGTTGTCATCTCGGTCTGCCGACGACTGCCAGAATCAGCCGCAGCACTGAAAGCTGAGGACTGATCCTGTCGCTGATGTTGTTGTTGTTGTTGTCTACTGACTGTAGTAGTACCGCCACCGCCACTGCTGCTGACACTGTTAATAGAACCTGAAGCTGCTAAGCTGTTGGTCGTAGTGGCGATGGTTGTCTGCGGAACGGACTCGTAGTTTGGATCAAAGTCCGACGACGAAGCCGTCACTGACAGGTCGTCACGGATCACGTCATAAAAGTCACTGACGCTGCTGTTGCTAGTAAGGTTCTGTTGTCTTTGTGGGGTCAGCGGGTCGTCAATGCGGGCGTAGCCGTATCCACCGATACTACGGTGAGGGTTAGCAAAATTCTCCTGTTGTGCTGGTAGGGGTGGATCGTCTATCCGGGCATAGCCGTACCCACTGCGGCTAGTTTCAACCATCAAGCTGTGACTGTCGGTCGGCGCGCTATGCCTAGCATTGTCATGGCGTCGGATGACTCGTGTATACAGGTCCTGCCTCGAGTCAAAGCCAGCATCACCATTAGCCACAACCGAGCCGTCAACACCGCCACCAGTAGCATTAGCAGCCGCGTAGCTAGTGCCCGGGTGACTACTGCTGGTGCTCACCGTAGCAGCCACAGCATTGGTCTGTGACGTGCGATTACTACGTGAAACCACAGCATACACGACAGCAGCTGGATTTAGCACGGGCCTCAATGCTGCTGCTGCTGCTGATGATGATGACGACGCAATGTGACCAGCTTCGGCAGCAACAGCTGCAACGTCGTTGACATCTGCACAGCAACAAGTGCAACACTCACAAAACTGTCTGGCAACCTTCAGCGTGTATAACTTGCCTGCTTAGAGGGTCAGACAAGGGGACTTCTGCTGCAGTATCACTTCCCTACATTGTCACAACTGTGACTTGTAATCAGAGGTGCGGGGAGGGGGCCTACTTAGACAACATCGTTCGGCTTTTGCTAAGATCTTCTCAAGTTTTCCTAAGACAGCAAGTTACTATTTCAACACACCTAAGCCAGCAGTACCTTGACTAGTGAGAACGCCAGCAAGTGGCGCCAGTAGAGCCCTAAGCCGCATCTCATAGCTGAATTCGCCGGCGAATTTTTGCGCGCCACAAATCCGCCGAAAAAAATACGAATATTCAAATGTTTTCTTTTTTTACATAGAGAAAATCACGTTTGTTTTAACTTTCAAACAGTTGTGACTTGGTTTGAACAGTTTGCTGCATTTTTTCCAGTAGAATTACTGACAGTCATTCTGTGCCGGCTGTTAGTGACTGCGATTACACACTTGGTTGAAAACGACCAGCAGTCGAAAAAATTTGGACTGAAGCTCTAAGCGCCAGTGCAGCTGCAGTCATGCTGCCTTCTATGATTAGCAGTATAGACATACACAGACAGAGATGATATGTACGGACATAAAGCCAGTAGTACCTTGACTAGTGACAGCATCAGCAGTTGCCGTGCTGTCGTCGATGGTTAAGTCGCTAACTTTTGCGTAAGTCGTTGAACTCTGCGCGGAGCTTGGACCTGAGCAACACATCGTTAGATATTTTACACACTGAAATTAACACACCATTCAGCTCCGATTTCTGGTTCTCAGCCTATCGCTAATAAATAAGCAGTTAAGTCAAAGCATGTTTCTGGAATGAGGAACAAATAGCTAAATGTTGGCTAACTTCAACTGGCCAATCTCTGCCGATTAACTGTTAACTGTTGGTTAGCTGCTCACAAAATGGCAAAACAACGGAAAAGTATTTGTTGCACAGTTTTTAATCTGAAAATAAAGAAAAAAAATTGTTCTGCCAAGCAATTCATTCGATACAGCTCTGCAGAACTGCATCAACTTAGAAATGATGAGTTACCAGCCCTTAGTAGTCAGTATGGCAGATGACATTAACTTACCATAGCACTGCTACAAGAATAAGTGAAAAACTGCTAGCACTTTACTTCACTTTCTAACAATAACAAAAAAAAATTCATCACACACGTCTTCAACTTAAATCTGACAAGAGTGTATATCACGCATGTCAGTTAACACTGATAAGCCACAAATTAATCAACAAGAACAAAATCTTGACAACCGACCTGTTCCAATCTCGGCATAAAGGTCGCTGCCATTGTTGTACAATGCACAGTTATCAGATGCAGCTGCTGCCACTCTTGTACTCATTCGACCACCAACTGAAAACTGCAAACACCACAGACTACCTTAAGTACACAGATTACTAGAAACTGTGCTTAGTGACAGTAATCAAAATTAACGACAGTCTAAATGGACAGCTGTAATAGCAACTGCAACGTTAGTAGTCACAACAACACTTACGGTGCTATCAACATGGCACAGCCACTGCAAGAGTTCACCTGGTTCATTTGATAAATATAGCATGAGTGCCGGGCAGCCACCGACCTTTGGACACACGAGCTACAATCCACCTAAACTGGCAGCTATAGTACTAAATTCACCATTACCATCACAACTCAGCCTGAAAGCTGATACCCATTTTACCATCCACAGAGAGTAGATGGCTGAGTTGACGTGAATGGCTAATTACATACTAAGATGGTTTACCTGCCATCTGAGTACTAACCAGGCCCGGTGCAAAGTAACTTCGTTGATCGAAAACAACCCATTGCCGCTATGCAACGCCACCAAGCTGTGATTCCCGCAACTAACTACTGTATACATACAACAACAAATCACTCACATATCTGTGCTGACACCATCATTAGTGATGCTGCATCAGTGTATGTGTTTTACTGATAAATAGACTGTGATAAATAGATACCGGTGACTGAATGACGTCGTAGTCGATGGTGTCGTAAGTAGTGTCGAAGTCATCTGACATTAGAACAGCCTCGGTGCCGCGTCGGCGCCGGTCCTGCTGCTGCTGCTGTTGCTGTCGGCGTCGCAAGTTCTCCAGTGACTCACGCGCCGTGACACTCGAGTAGTTAGCAACTCTCTCGACAACCACCGCCGATGAAGACTGAGCGACTATACACACAATCACCACCACAATCTACCGACTGTCTAGATTAACTAATGATGTACCAAGTCAGTACCGGGATGGATGACTGTCGGCTGACGAGTAAACCAACTCGCTATGTGCACAGCCACCATGCTCATTAAGCACCAGCGAAAGCTGGAGCGTCAACAGGCACACCACACGATTCATAAGCCCTGTATCTGTGGACTGGCAGTGTAAACTGGTGTCCTGCTGGCTCGGGGAGGACTTTACATTTTTGTTAACATACCTCAGAACGCATGTCATCAAATACTCCAACTGTAGCAGCAGCAATAGATTCAAGACAGCAAAGTATCAACAATGACAATAATACTGTCATCGACACACGTACGTTGACGATGTATATTGATCGTGATATTATTTAGGCCTGATCTTTTATTGTTAAGTGCTGTCGACCAGTTTTGTAGGAGGTGCCACAGGAAACGATGTTATACTTGCAACTGTAACTGTGATTACCTGTCACTGGCATTGCGTCAGCAGTTGCACTGTTGTGTAGTCGCTGTATTTCCTGTACATTCCCGCCACCAGGGTTAGCGTGCACAGTAGTAGTAGTTGTAACGCAGAAGCCGCTATTAGCAGTATTGGCAGCAGATAAGGCCGTCGTCAGCTGAGCCCAGCCATTTGATAACAATGAGGAGGATACTGTCACTCCGTCGACACTGTCAATGTTGCCATTGCGTGGTGGCAACAATGGACTGTCAGCATCATTATCACATACCGACGACGTCGGCCTTTCTGTTTCATCACCACCGACATGTAGCCGCTGTACCTGGGAATTATTAATAGTCGAGGAATATGTTGACGGAATTCGTGGACGACGACCGACTACCGATGGTAATTCCTGTGTCCTGGCACTACTGTCAATTGTAATTCCTGCATACAGCGGATCAGATATTCCATGTGCTACAACTGCTGCTGCTGCTGTGGGATGATTACTCGCTTGGACTCTACTATTGCGAAGGCTAATTACAGCTTCGAGTTCTTCTCGTATGCCGGCGTAAGTCGAGTCGGAATCACCCGCGACAATTTCGTACGGATGACAGAAGCGTGGTTTCTGTGTCTGAGAGCTTGACTTCGTGTTTGCAGCTGCAGCAGCCCGTCGGCTCTTTGAAATGACATCGTAATGCCCCTCGTCTTCATCATCATCGTCATCTGTCGAAGCCACACCAGATGCACTCGCTGGGATTTCCGGCAAAGCACGATCGTGACTCCTACAGACATTTGTTCAGCCGGTAATTTAAGCAATGACATGGCACAAATTGGCAAAATAGCATCACAAAAATCAGTGTGCCACGCTTATCACAGTCCTGTTACTGATGTGCTAATTGGCTTGGTGATTAAGATGTGCAGATTAAAACGGTTCATACAGTCTCAACATAAAGATGATGCTGATGAAATCAAGTGATGTATAAGATGACAATGCTGATGATGATAGAGATCCAGAAAGAGGAGACCCAAAAAGAAGACTTCGTGATTACATCAGAGGGGGGATACTGAGAATTTTGATAACACTAGCATGGTTCATCAGAAACAAACAGTCGATAACACTGAATTAAGGGATGTTGAGAATTTTACTTCTCAATACGAGAATTTCTATTCCTGGGACTTGTTGAGTACTTGAATTCGACCAAACTTAACACATGCTGCAGAGAGACGCCCGCCGCTACGGCTGTTGCACAACAACGCCCAAGGCACAACACCCACATGCACGCATGCAGCGCAGGGAGACATACACTACACCCTGCAGACATACATGGAGGGAAGGACGGGTGTGGTCGTTGTCAAGACTTGCCATGAATGATCAAACGTCAATTACCGAACACTTTAACAGCAACACATTCTTTCCCATGGCCGACAGTGCTTATTGTCAAGCTTGCAGTTTGCTTTTCTGCTGCTTAATTTGTTCATAATGCGTCCACATGGCAGACTTTTTAGCTATCAGTCACTATGACTAATTGACTATCAAACACAAACGGTACAAGTTGAGCACATATCGTGGGCCAGAGAAGGTGGGTGCTCTCAGTGAGCAGTCTTCAAAGCAAGCGCTAGTGTCTTATCTAAGCTCAGATCAGACAGGAATGGGCATGCTCTCGCACGTGACTGTGGCTCTGGGTGGTAGCCCAGCTCCCCTCACCCAACTTAATTATGGTCACCTGACTCCTTAACAGTTGACGCTACTCACTGGTGAATGCTAGAAGCTGTTTACTGCATCGCAGGGCCTATTCAAATTCTCGAACGGGGAGAAATATAATTCTCGACATTGAGATTTTTTATTGAGTCTCAATTCTCACGAGTCTTGTTAACATCTCTAATTAAATTGCATAATACTCACAGAAGACGACCATTTGCAACGTCTCCATTCAGCTCCAATGCAACAACCTAAATGCACACAATGATCAATCGCATGAATAACAGCAGATCAGTGAGACTGACAATTTGCCAGCTTCACAATCATTTCGTTTATGCACTGCTGAACTACTGGAATGTCTCCTCAGTTTTGCCAGCTAGGCCAGACATCAGGAATAAAATATTTCAGTAGCTCGGTACTGCTGCCTAAACTCATGCAATTCCAACAAAATCCTTGGAACAGTGTAGACTTGCAACAAGTGGACTAACTAACCTCTGTGTAAGCAGCTTCATCGCAGCGGGGCACTGCACAGTTTCTGTGCAAGCTCTTCACATGCTTGCTACGCCTGTTAATACACACCCAGACAATGCTTATCATCTGAGTATGTCGATGGCACTCACTGTCATCTGAAAACACTTAATATATAAAAACATACCTTTGAATAAATTCACAGACTAAAACTGTTACTAATAATCTACTGGTATATAATTCATCAAATTACAACCTTCACTGACTGCTTGCTGATCTTGCTGACAAAATGACAACAGCTGTTGCGATGACACCTAGCGGCAAACAGAAATTGTTCAGAAGAAAGCAACTGCAAAACATCAACAAATTGGCAAACAAATTCTATACAGCTTATGACAGCATACCTGCGATTGCAGCCATGAAGGCAGACTGCACTGGCGAAGGTGACTATCAGCAGCGGCAACAAGACAATAAAGATGTCCGACTGAGAACCAGTGAGTTGATACAATGTCATTGCACTAGTCACTCCTCATCATAACACACTATGATAGCCAACTCTGATTCATCGGAACTCACAGTCCTGTAAACATCACACCCCATTTGACTGTCACAATGTACTATTAAAGGTTGTAATTTGTGGAATCAATTGCCAGAAGATATTAAAAATATAAAAAATACTACTAGGTTTAAGCAAAACTTAGGGAATTATTTCATAATTGCATGTCTTTGTGTTAATGGTTGATAAGTGTTATATATTCTTGCTGGTTGTGTATATTCTAATTTTGTTACTTTGCATTGTATAACTGTTTCTGCAATTTTTTTCTATTTTTGTCTTTTTCTGATTACTATTTTGTTACATGATAGTTATGTGATATGGGCGGCCAGCGTTGATGAGCATTTGCTCTTCTGGTAGCCCGCCTTTAGCATTTATTTGGTTTAGTTTGACATGTGATTCATTTGGCAAATAAATCTTCTTCTTGTTCTTCTTCTTCTTCTATTAACTCATATTCAGTTTCATTATATTCACTCATAATGTAATTTATAGTACACAGTAATGTTGTTAAAACAAGAAATACAATTTGAAAGCAATAAACACATGCTTTGATGACAGTATTTGAGCACATTAATTGTGAGGTGTGCAAGTGTGTTGTCAGAGTAAATACAGTAAACAATGGCTATTATCGCTTGATTACTACAGCAAAATAGAACTTTTGCTCTGATTAATTTTAGTAAGTCACAAGTCAAACAAATAACGTATACAAGGAGATTTAATGCAATCAAAATAAGCAAAACAACAAACTCGTTTAACATGCCCAAACGCTTGATTGGCATTTTGACAAAACGTCGGGGAAAATTTCGCCACAAATTGCTACAGCTACAGCCCATTGTAGGTGTTCCAAATGAAAGGAAACCTAGGAGCACATTTTGACACAATAGTTTGACATTTCACAGCAGCAAATATTACTAAGCTAGGAAAGTATTCCACAGGCCGGTTTCAAGTCACTGCAATAATTCCGATGTCCGCGATATGTACAGTGTCAAAAGACATCAACGACTACAACTTGCAATTCACAGAGTCCGCTTTTCATATTTAGCCGCAAATGAAGCAACTGGGACGTTCTAATAAAACCTCTAATCACGATCAAACTTACAAACAGAAATATATTATTTTAAAACCAGAAAAAGTACAAACTACTTCTATTCTCCATATTGTTTGTTTACAAACATCACTGGTGCAACTAATGTCTGGACGGTCCCCAATGTCGCTCGTGCCGTCTCGCGATGAAAATGACGAGCAACAACTATCGCTTAATCTGCTTACGTTGTCACACTGAAAATTTTAAAGTTTTAAGCCTGCTTATCATAACGTATATAAGTGATCAATTACGTCAAACTTTTATTGCAGCTTTCGTTTAATCCAGTCTATAGCACATAAACTATAACAAGAAATCTGAGCTAATGCTCATGAGACGCGCGAATGTAGAAAGTTGTAAGAGTTTGTAAGAGAAGAATGATGGGGCGATGGATGACAAAGGGTGTACGTGATGATCACTCTGCTGAGGTGAGATGATCGTGGAGGAGAGGAGTGATGAATCAAAAATATATAAGACGTGGCTGACGCTTGACGAAGTAATGAGGAAATTGATTCCGGAAGTGAGGTAATATGTAGAGAAAAGAACGACTGTTAATTTTAAGTAGCGAGTAGCTGGGCGAACAAGAGTGAGTACAGATGAGGAAAACGCTATTTGTACGTCAACAACTTCATGAAATTTTCAACAGTTTCCAACAAAAGGTTTAAACTATTATACTTTAAAGAAGGCCTATCTTTCAGTTCAATTACAGCGACAAAAACGGTAAAAAGGTTATATAACAAATCTATACTAAAACAGGCTTACCGGGGTAGTATCAGAAAGTTTCCATCTGATAATTAAACTCCGAGAAACTGTTAAGCTAATTTTAACCCTGATCTTCGACCTGAACTGAAAATTGGCACACGAATACCCTGCCCTGGGGAACTATCTCAGCAACTTTGGTATTCTTACTCCTTTTGTTTTCGAGTTGGTGCTTCTGTAGATTGATAGACAGACAGACAGACAGGCGGATTGGCAAGACCCATAACGCAACCTATTAGAACGACCGCATCATAACAACGGTAAGAATGTAAGATCAATAGTAAAATTACTTTTTTATTTATTAACTATTTATTAGTAATAACAGAAAATTAATGCAAACACCACAGAGTAAAAAATGCATCGTCTAAAACATTATGCCACAACTATGCAACTAAAAGCTGGCACTGACACAAACGTGAAGCCAACACCAAACTCACACCCGACAAGATTTCTTCCCCCACAATTTTCGATTCTTAGGTCATATCCCTGGCATGTCCAGATTCTGCAGAATGGTTACCCAAAAGCCTAGATGTTAAATGCCTCTTTTTTGTACTTGAAGAACCGCAGTTTTGGAAGAAAACTGTTATCTATAATTACATATACAGTCCGCTCCACTTATATGCACGTCGGTTATAAGCACACTCCGCATATTTGGACGACGTGCATCTGGTCCCGTCAGAGTTTATGTTATTTCAATGGCAGTCAAGTTCGCTTATAAGCACCAGCAGTATATGCACGATTCGGCTATAAGCACGCATGCATTTGGTCCCAGCGCCATGACTTGCATCGGTTATAAGCAACTTGCGTGTGGACGTTCATATTGACTTGTTCATGTATGTGTCTGTGCAGCATTGCCCTTTCCCCAAGGATTGGCTAGATTTCTACAGTCATGTATTGTACTCTCTACGAAATCTGCAGCAGAACAAACACACTGCAACTGTTATCTCAATAAACAACGTTTTCATCAATTACAACACACACTTACTGAACTAGCATTTTAGCATTTATCACATGTGTGGCTAGTAATGTATACAGAAATGAACAGGTGTTAGTAAAAATAAACCTCTACTGAACTGCAGCAGTCCTATCCGACCAGTTATACACAAGCACATACAAGACATGAGCGTGTAAACCAAATAACTTTGCTGAGCAATTTATGCTCACACGGCAGTCTTTTATTGCGGATCATTCTGCCAAGATTTCCCACCATTAACAGACAGGGAATAGACTGATATTCTGCAGTGCATTACAGCACGACACTAACGAAAGAATACATTTACTCATAGGGAGAATTGGCAATACAGAAAGGAATAATCCAGACGATTTGTGGGAAGATCTTACCTGGATCTAAGATCATTTACAAGGACGGCACTCGTTGCCGCAGCAAATGCATTACGCCCTCTACTGAGTATCCTCTAGGACTCTAGGTCAACCATTTCACACACCCACAGCAACTACTCGCTAAATGGGACTTGGTCCAAGCCGGCCAAATACAGTCTTATACTTTGCAGCAGCAACATATCCAAGTTCCTCATCATCATCAGCAGCACCAGCAAGTCTTGTCGTGGTGGGAATCATTATCCTCGCCTGCTGCGACTGCATCAACGACGACGTGACTTGCTCGCCAAGCCGAGATCTTATCGACAACTGCACGTTGGACTTTCCCCACTGAGACTGCGTTGCTGCGTCTGCCGCTGAAACAGTTTCTTCAACTCGCTTCCGCTTCGTTGCAATCATCACTCGTTGCTGTCCGCCGCCGCCGTTGTCTGTGACGGGATCACCGAGACGTGACTTGACCGATGATGCCTTCGTTGTGCCAAACTTCACCACAGACGAGGAGGCAGCGCCACCAGCTGCCGTAGCTGCTATAGTAACAGACTTTGCAGTCTCACCAACTGGCAGTTTCCTCTTTGTCGTAATCATCACTCGCTGCTGTCCGATGCCGTCGTATGTGATGGGATCACCGAGACGTGACTTGACCGATGATGCCTTCGTTGTACCCAACTTCATCATAGACGAGGCGCCACCAGCTGCCGTAGCTGCCGAACTGACAGACTTTGCAGTCTCACCAACTGGCAGTTTTCTCTTTGTTGTTGAAATCATCACTGGTATTGGCCGCGTGCCACCGAGACGTGACGTCACTGATGACGTCACGACAGCGTCACTCTTTGCTGGTCCTACATTCACAGCAGCAACCACGTGACTACCTGTGGTTAAAGTAAGGGGAAGCTAGGGATGGCTCATTAGGGTTGTGACTTAAAGATCTGAAAAAATTCTGGAAATTTCCACGAAATTTTAGGGAAAATTTCCCGAAAAATAGCAGTAAACTTCCGGAAAAATTCCCCCATCACCTGCCGTCGAGTACTTGGTACAACTTTAACCAGTGGCTATTATTATGCTTTGCAGCCATTCTATGAGAACTAATGATGGGTCAATATCAGGTTTTTAAAATCAGTACTATATCAGTATTTTCTAACATGGAATGTCAACGATACCAATGTGGGTGATACAATAATGGTGATGCGAGTAGCGACTATGCGATTGATAACGTTGCACGACTCAAAAGGTCAAGTTCGAGACAAGCTTCTAGTTGCTATTAATTATTGCATAGAACATTAATCTATGCAGCTTCCTGCTTACTACTCGACTGCAAATGGTTCCGGTTTCCCACCACAGTCTGTGTGATAAGATTTCCAGTCATCCAGCCGGACAGAAGCAACTTCCAGCTTACTTACCATCTACATCCACCATAAACTTCCATGTCTGTGTGAATAATTCATCAGCAGAAACAGCAGCACCAGCTTACCCAATCTGTCAAGCACGGTTTTCACAAGCGCACTCTTCCCAGCTGAAGATGTGGCCGGGACATATGATGATGATGATGATGATGATGAAGCTGCCAGCACGCCGCCCAGACGAGAGAAAACAGACGACGTCTAGACACAGCACAGCACGCATCAGTGTAATTAATACGGTTTTTAGCCGACCGTACTGGGCAGCATGGTCGCGCTTATGGTACGATGTTCTGTCCGTCTGTCTGTAACCTTTCGTATTGTGGCTAAACGGTACGTCGTACAGGGTCGGCGATGGTACCGTTGGATAGGGCGTTGGTAAGTTCCTATAGGCTGTCAATAGTAACCATGTCGCTAACTGCAGCTGTTTGGCCG
>Ga0056124_1000609_pt1 | contig 11823 bp, 2 predicted proteins | sample WorMetHEROISLAND_2_FD_70069 | JGI IMG/M metagenome (GOLD analysis project Ga0056124, IMG submission 70069) | Marine gutless worms symbiont microbial communities from Max Planck institute for Marine Microbiology, Germany - Olavius sp. 4 HERON ISLAND | ecosystem: Host-associated > Annelida >... | reverse complement strand
GGTCTGGAGTTACTGGAAAGTTTGTAGATTTAGCTATCACGTAATCTTATTAGAACGAAAATTTGTACCGAAAGTTTAGAAGGCCAAAAGCCGTACGGCCGCTCGCCATAAATATTGAGGTTACAGTGAAGATTAAAATTAATCAAAGTTTTCTGAAATCGTTTTGGGACTTTCGGCCTTATCCATTTTTTGAATTTTTGATATGACCCGAAGCTATACGTCCAATACACGTTGCCCTAAGATATCGCTGCAGGCTGCCACTGAACTGATGTTTATTGTGCGGCCGTCCTAACAGGCCGCACTACGCGTCTTGCCCGTCCGTCTGTCTGTCTGTCTGTCTGTCCGTCTCGTACGGGCTCCTAACTCGAGAAGAGAAAGGTGTAGATAAACCAAAATTGACACGAACGCTCCCGAGGGCAAAAGTAACTGATGTGCCAATTTTCAGCTTTCAGTCACGTGGAGTACGGCCGCACAATGTGTCGGCACTTAGCCGACATGACATAGTTTTCTAGTTGAAAGAATAAATTTAGGAACATCCACGTGTTTGCATCGTGACGGGCGATTCGACAGTTTGCAGTAAAGGCACGTGTGTCGTCGATGTTGGCCCAGGTACTTGTGCGGCTTGGACTACTTCGAGAAAGGAAACCGGCTCTTTCCATCGAACGAACCTTGCGTCGAGTGCATGGTCGTGCACAACAACTGGATAGTCAGTCGCGAAGCCAAGATCTACCGGTTCAAAGAACACTTCATGTGGATGTACGATAAGCATTCCTACTACAGGTATGTTCGTCGTTTCTCGGTGCATAAAAGTTACGTGTGCAGACTTAAGCATCGAACTCCTGAGTTTTATTCTATACAGGGTAAACTTAACAACGATCCACACAATCAGCGTGTTTCAATGTCAGTTACCAGTTACATACAAGAACATATACGTAGTTTTAACATATTACAAGCTTTGGTGGATTTAGTGAATGTGCATTCAGTCTGTCCTCAGAGTGCATGCACATATAGGTAGCTTTTAAGAAACTAATGGAGAAAGAAAATTAAGGGGCAACTGACGAACCCAGATTTGAATGGAAAACGGCCGTCAAACGGTGCACGTGAACGTGTTTATCCGATCTAAATGTGACGATGTCGTTTGGCCGAATTATAGTCAAAATGTATTAAAGTTTTCTACGCTTATTTATTCATTTGAGTAGACTCTACATAAAACCATTTCATATAGACGTGCGTAGGTTGGGAACGTGGCGTACCATAAGGTCACTTTCAGTCAATGAAAAACAACTGATATGCAGCGCCAGTAGCAATGCCATCTACTACACTACAGTTTTGTCATTTTTACATATAGCCTAACTGTTACATATTTTCATTTTTCATTGGGATATTTTAATACAGCAATAGGCCTATTAAATTAAAACAGCGTGTATTTGCTTCGGCAGTGAAGTGAATGGCATTTTAGTCTGTCGGAAAATTTTATTCCAAAAAGACTGAATATGGGGCTGGTGAAATCCCCCGTATTGATAGAGATGGCGGAAATCGAAATTGAAATCTTGAGCACCCATAATCTCCTCTGTCGGAAGTCTGCAGCAGTCCGTCGGAAAATTGCAATTTGTTACCTCCCTAACATTTTAACGCACGACGCGGCTGGTGCTGAGTGCGCATGCTCTGGTTGCAGCAACGCCAGCGAGCGCTACATGATGTACGGCAATCCGGTGAGGTGGCCGTCACTGGCGGTCAACGACAAGGAAGAGCTGACGGCGTTGAAGGCGGCGCTGGCGCTGGGTCAGATGCTGAACCGGGTCGTCGTTCTACCGCGCTTCCACTGCAGCAGATCGGCCGCCGACATCGGCAGTGACGCGGCGGGCGGCGGTCCTCCGTCCGCCAGACATCATCGACGTCGCGACTCGACCGGTGCGCCGCCGTCGTCGCCCAGTCACGAGTGCACGCTCAACGGGCTCCTCAACGTGACGGCGTTCGACGCACAGTTCGACGCCCGGTACCGCGAGAACAGCTTCCTGCGACACCCGCTCGTGCCGCCGGTCGTGCGCGACGACCGCACGCCGGCGTGGGACATTCACAACATCACGTCTACCACGACGAGGCACGCCGCCGCCCTGCTGGCGACGTCCGCCGTTCAGCTGAGCGTCGACGACGTTCTGCGCATGTTTGGATCGTACACTCAGCACGTGCTCGTCTTCGCTGCGTTGTATCGCGTCCAGCCTCGCTTCGACGGCGTCGACGAGCAGAGGACGTTTGACAGCCGGGTTCACAAAGCGTTCCGTCGAGGAACGTATCGCCAGCTGTGATTGACCGCTGCCCAGTCGACAACTCGCCAGCCACGAGGAACTCTGTCTACGATAGCCAGCTGCTGGTACCGTGGTACCCAAATACTAAGGCGTGTACACAGCAACAGAATTGAACTGAACTGAAATGCCAGTTCAGTTGCGTTGCACGGACTGTACAAAGCGAACTAACTGGCAGTTCAGTTCATTTCATTTCAGTTCAGTTCATTTCTGTCGCTGTGTACACGCCTTCACTGAGATTCAGATGCCGGTGATGCCCGTTCACACTGCTGTTCACGGTCTCGCACAAATTTATACAGTGAATTTGTTGATGTGTTGTATTATGGTTTTTAACGTTATTATTAGTTATTTATTTGTTTTATCATTATGAGATTATCGGAGTTGCCGCGCAGAGCTGCTTCAAAGTTCAGTATTATGATAATCGAGATAAGAAGGAAACGCGGAACTTACGTTCACGTGTAACGTATCGCCAGCTGTTATATTGTTATTTCGAGTTAAGATAGGCTACTAATAAAACATTCCATGTAATTTTTGGTCAAAAAACCACGTTTCATGTTTCAGTGATGTTTGCAACTAGTTTCCCGCAGTTTAATCCCCAGGTTAAATTATGATTTCTTTGCACGACGACGTATAGCCTATTGTGTAAATCTTTAATTGCACTTGAACATTGCCGTCGGTGATGCATGCAGAACTGTAGTTTGCAGGCAAGGCGCTGTAAAGCAAAGCTTATAGTTGCAATAAGCAGTTATTAACGTTTTATCAGGACGCCCGGAACGGTAGTTCCCGGAGGTCTTATGTTTTACTGCTGATGTTTTCTTTCCTTTCTTTTCTTTTTTTTCTATGCGAGAACGAGATCTCCGAGCTCCCTCGGCCGATCGCCGTTTTTCCACGCTTTTGTTGTTAATATACGTTGAACGGTCAGACGGGTCAGGTGACGTTTTGTTTATTCAACGTTTAATTTTTCTTAAAACGCGTTTTTAACGTTTTCAATTTGTTTCCTGGCGTTTATAAATACAGCTGTGGCAAAGAAATATACTACTAGTGCATGAATTAGTTCGTTCTGACGAGTTCTCAGAAATTTTTACTAGTTTTTTCCCGGACTTCAATTAATTCCTACGACTAATATAAAACTAATAATTGGTATGGTAAGGTGTAAATAATTGGCCCAGGTTTAACTTTTTTGGCCCCATTTTTTCTGTGTCATTTCTATTTTATTTGCATATAAGGTTCTTCCATTACAGCTGTATTAACGCGTGTTCGTACACGATAGTGCTATTATACATTGCATTTTATTCCATTGTTAACACCAGTTACTTTGTACATTATTATATCTGCTGAATGCTGATCGTGCTTTTAGAGTTAATAACTGTACAGAACGACATGTGTTCACTTAAAATTTCGAGGTGATGTTCGTGTGTTTAGAATTTTTACTTTTTTCAAGAATGTATGTATGATTTATGATTTATCTCATAGACGATTTCTAAGAGCAATAAATTTATTACAGATATAAGTCAGGAAGTTTTCAACCTGCGGTACGCAGACTCCTGGACTCACGTGTGTAACAAAGTCCAAGGACATCTGCGAAAAATGTCATACGCTAAAACGTTTGCAAATTTTTAAAAACATTTTCGCATGATGTGCACGGCTCAAAGACGAAGCGTTTACATGCAAAACTAAAAAAATAACTCGGTCCAGAGCCGACATATTGTGCGGCCGTCCACCTAGTTACACACTGCACTGTGCAAGCTTACTGTGACCACTGACCTGTTGAGCTCAAAAAAATGACATGCCCTGGGGAACATTCACACCGATTTTCTGCGCGTTTTTGTTTTCGTGTTAGAAGCCCGTCTGGGACAGAGAGACGGACGGACGGACGGACGGGCAAGACCAACAGGACGACCCATGGACCCCTAGATCGATGCTAATGAATCCAGGGGTCCATGGACGAGCGCACGTGACTTAAGACGGCTTGTCCAGCAGATTTTTACATCTGACTACTTCCTATCTTCGAGCCGTGCGCATTCAGGCCAAAAGTTTTGTAATATTTTTTCAAATTGTTTAGGCTGTTAAATAAAACATTTTCAATTACAAGAAGTCGTGCAAATGCAGGCTAATGCTGAGACACGACGACACGCTGCCGTCGTCAGCAGGTCTACATCCAATCCCTTTCTGCTGTCCGTGCCCACTCCACTAGGAGCTCTTCATACATCTGGGATGTCATTTTTATAATGTGTGAAGCCATTCTTTGGATATAGACGTTACGACGTCGTGCGATAGCGGTCTCTGTCAGTTGATTTACTAAAGAAATATTTCATTTGATTTCATTTCACAGTGTAACTACACATTCCATGCCTGCATCAATCGGACTGCCTATAGCGTTCAAGCTGTCGTGTATACGTCAATCATTCCCTAGTCGTTGCAATTCGTGAGCAAATTCTCCATATAGCCTACTGAACGCAATTTACTGCTGATGTGATGTTCTCTGCGTGTGGTTCTATGCTTGTTTTTATTTCACTAATGCTTGTGTTTGTATGTTACGGTCTGTCTACCCCGAGCCCCGCATTCTGTGTTACATGGGTTTTTTTTATCCGACTAACGCACTGATTGCTTGATTGACAACATCTGCGTAACGCAACCGGCTACCTACATGTAGTTCAGGAAAGGGATAATGTTGCAAGTCATGATTACATGTATACTAGAAATAATAATTGTTAATATTCAAGCCATGATGATGATACCAGCTCATACATATTTCAAAATAAATTAGTAAATAATTTATTGCAGTAGCATGTGCTATAGCTTATAGCAGCAGACTAGCAGTTTAGTTTGATTGTGGAAGTTGGGTGTTGTGTATTAGCAGCAGTGATGTTAGTCTTAAGGCCAAATTTTGTGGCCTTGGCATTGCAATAGGCAGGCCTTGGCCTTGTGGCCTTGGCCTTAGAGGTTTGGCCTTGGCCAAAAATTCAAGGCCATAATCTTGGGAATACATAGTTCACCTTTAACTTCCGGCGACTCGAAGCACTGGTCTTCCTCAAATGCAATGTAACACTGTAAAGCAGTAAACTTAATTTGTAACTGCTAAAGCTGTTTTGACTATCACTAACTAGTTAATTCTACTCATTTCTACATATCATGTTGTGAGTGATGAGTGACGTTATTAAATTGTGCATGTAAGAGTATTCGAAAAAACAGGACTTCATTACTTCATCGTCGTCGTAAACCTTTACATTATGGGAAGGCCTTGGCCTTGACCTTGGGACTGTGGCTTTGGCCTTGATAGTGTTTGGCCTTGGTCAGTTGGCCTTGGCCTTGTTAACATCACTGGTTAGCAGTTGGTTAATTTTCCACTGTGATCAAGATTTTCATTTGCATATTGTTGTCAGACGATTATGCACTGGTACTAGAGTTGACCAGACAGTATTTCACATTTTCATTAACTGTATTCTTTGCAGAAATATAATGGTGACACGACGTGTTTTATGTCTGCAAAGCCTGAATACAACTAAAAAAATTAAATGAACCATTAATAGCATGCATACAGTTGAACCTATTTTACAATATAAAATACATGCTATCTAGCTCAATGAAAGTCAACGTGGATTTCGAAGCTTATGCAAAAGGGAAATTAAGAAAAACTGTGCAACAAGGATAGATACTAACAAATACAACTGTAATATATTAACATTACTGCTAGGAACATTCATCAGTGCACAATGGTGATCAAGTAACAATATCTTGTAATCAAAACAAAACTGTGTAATTGAGACTACTATATATTATGTATGTATAAAATATTTTCACAGCTGCTTGAACAAATGCAGTCATTTTATTATCCGCATATTACGTCGTGCATCACCGGCATTAATCCCTTATCAACTTCACTAATACGGCTGCAACGACTAATCAACTACAACTAACTGATTAATAGAGACGGCATCATCAAAGCCTGCATTTCATGACAAATCAAGCATCATCACTGCAGACTGTACAAGTAAGACGCATTCCTTGAAAATACAATGTTAAAGCCCGACATAATGTTTCCAACTTCCAAGCAATTGAACAATCGAACAAGATTAAGGACAGGCTAGACCTAAGTATGGACATTTCACTGCCATCAGTGGCAGTTGTTTACTTACATACTCGTTTGACTAATCGATTATAATCCATTATTTGCATTGGTAATTGATTCCTAAAATAATTGAAACTTGCAGCCCGATTTAGTAATTTAGTAAGTAACATACGAAACTACTGTTATTGTAGCTTCGGCTTTTGTTTCATGGCTTAACACAGACCACTCTAATACAAACTTTCCGAGGTTGCTGAAATGGTATTTTTAAAGATCACATGCAGTTCAAAGCAAAAAATAGTAACTAATAAATAGCTGAGTAAACACAATGAATAAACGGGAACGGCACTAGTTACAAAACAGCTACAAACTAATATTACAAACTGACATTACCACGAATTTACATCACTAACACTTTTGACTTAACATAGGCACATAAGGTTTTCATGCAATAATGGTTGTAACAACTGTAACTATAGCTTTAACACGAGACAATAATAATAATAGTAATATAACTAATATTAAATAAATACCAAATAGTGCAACAGTTGATCACTATTAGGTCTGAAGTGGCACACATTCCAAACTGACAATTAGTGCACTGTAAACATATTCCATTCAGAACTGTGATACTCGATAAACTGTCACCAAACGCCCAGCGTCTGTATGCCAGTGGCGCCGTTGTGCGGCCATCCTACAGCCCTCATTACTCGTCTTGCCCCTCCATCTGTCCGTCTTGTATTGGCTACTAACTCAAAAAAATGTGCAGAAAAACTGAAACTGGTGTGAAGGGCAGGAGTAGCATGTGACAATTTTCAGTTCAACTGGTCAAAGGTCAAAGATCAAGTTGACCAGAGCTCAAAAAAACTCAAGCAAACGAAGAACATCTGCCACAATGACGGCTTGTGCGGTGACCTAACTTACTGTCAATGCCTGAGGCGCTCGGCAACTGGATCGATGGCCGCATATCATGCTGGCACTCAGTGCTGACACCTTATCTTGTTATAGAAGTTTGTTTTGGAAGATAGGCAGTTGAAATTTGCACAAATCTCCGACAGTCTGCACATAGTTGACGACACACATGCAAATAATATTGAATGGTGACTGTTGACTGTTGACAATCCATCAGAAACCAGCAACATCTGTGAGATCACAATGCTTGGGCGCACTACAAGCATACTGATAATGTGATGCAACCTGAGCAAAACAGATGCCAGGACCACACGAAGTTGAGGAGACGACGATGCATCTACACACTGAAATACACACAACACAGCCACAGAACTGCGTACACTTTGACAGCAAACACAGACGCAGTGCAGTGCAGCAGGAACAGCTGAAGAAAAGAAAAATCAGAATGATACATACACACAGAAACACAAGAGTTACCAAACCACAATGCTCTCTATGATCATTCCAACCAATAACGTTGCTAGTAAGTGCAGCAAGTGACAGTGATAGTGACTGATGGTATGTGGGTGGTCTAACAGTATATCAGACTGACTATAGCTTTAATCATGAAGCTATTACCGGAAACAAATCATAATGAGCACTATCATTACAACCTTCAAGTTCTGCCACATTGGCCAACTATCCAGAGTTACTCTAGATTCAACTAGGTTCCCCTAACACTTTTAGTAATTGCTGCAGTCAATTTTTGCGATGCAAGAAGCCCACTTTATAGCTAACTGACAACATCAAAGTGTTGAAGGGCAGTTCAGTGCAGAATCAGCTCAAATTATCCGAGGCAGTAAAATTTTGCATGTGCAATGCAAGAGGGTTTCATGGTGTCCTCTATAATCTGTGACCGTTAGCATCTCTGAAGCTATGACACTACGGCACTTTACAAATACGTATATTCATTTAATTAAAACCATCCAGTAATGATTAACGGCCAAACTAGAATTGACATTCAATCACGTTAACGTTCATCATACCAGATCCAACACAGAGGAATTGTAAGACACCTGTAGTGTTCACCAACCTGTCTGAGGCATGGTTTGTTTGTAGCATCGGCATGGCACTGGACGATGGAAAGCAGTCGCTGTGCTCTCGTAATAATGACTGTAGTTTGGCGACATCATGCTGCAAATCACGCATTTCAACCTGCACACAACATTGCCAGCAGCAGGCTGAGATGTTCTGTTGACACAGCATTTCAGCTCATATACGTCCAGTACTGGTACTAAATATGTCAGTAAGTATGTAAGAAAACCTAAAAAAACGCCAATTTAACAGTTAGTCACAATGCTAATACTAGTAAACAGTCACTCAAGGAATCACTTGGGAAAGCATATTAAGCAATAACGTTGAAACTATGTTCATTTATTACGACACAGAAAGGGATAATATTCGCAACACCCAGATCTCAACACCAAAGGAAAAATAACTTTAGTAGCCATTTAAACTGTTTGAAGTTAATGTTGGTTCGTTTCAGATGAACTCGAAGGCTGCTCCACAGTTTCAATGTATCAGCCACTATCTCTGCTAGGTTTACAACGGCTCACTCACAACAACTAGCCAATGATACAGTCACACAGTATGTTCTTCTAAGCACATCAGCCACATGAGCTACAAAAAACTCACTTCACTGAAAAAATCCAAATCCCACTGACATTAGTGATGTACATACCACAAACCAAAAAAAACTACAGTTTTCTTCATAACCAAAATGATCTAATGATACGAAACTATAAAAGAAATCAAAATCAAAAACCTCTAAGTGTCTGTTTTGCATCTGAAGGTCTTTCGCCTTCTGTTCCATCCTCTCAACTTGCACTTTCTTCTTCTGTCGACATCGTGTAGCAGCATTTCTGTGTCAAATAAAATATAAATTAGAAAACAAATAGCCAATAAAGTAAGTGAAGCCGGTATTAAAATTTCAGTCAACCAACTGAGTACCGAGTGATGTATGAATTGCTACAGAAGCAGTGACTTATCTTTGAACAAATTCATAGGTTAAAGTGGTAAATAATAAAGTACATAAATTCATCAAATTACAACTTCTATTAACTAGGTTGTTCGACGTTTTGGCAACTGCCGCTGGCTTCTTTCTTATATCTATGACAAACAAAATTGTTCACTGCAGTGACATCTAGCACTGAAGAAAGCAGCAGCTGTTGTCGAAATGTCAACAAACTAGTAAATAAATTACAACTTCTATTAACTAGGTTGTTCGACGTTTTGGCAACTGCCGCTGGCTTCTTTCTCATATCTACGACAAACAAAATTGTTCACTGCAGTGACATCTAGCACGGAAGGAAGCAGCAGCTGTTGTCGAAATGGCAACAAACTAGTAAACAAATTATGAATTCATATAGCCAAGCTTATTAGTGACTTATGACCTGTTGCTGTTGTTGTTGTCAGTTTGATGCAGGTTTGAGTTGCTATCACCGTCACTGTCACCGACACTACTTGACATGTGACTAGAAACATCAACAACATATACGTTACAAATGTCAACCGCAAGCATCCCACAAATGATGCAAACTCTACACTAGACACAGTGATGTACCTGTTTGCATACCCATCACACGTTGTGTTACATTAAACTCAGCACATCAACTGCTACTGAAACGCAATGTTCAGTCCGAGTAAAAACAGTTTCATTGGCGTAATAGTAAATGATGATGATGATAATAATGATGATGATAAGTTGTCAGTTACGAATATGCTACTATAACTGCTTTTCTGCAGTAAATTTGTCAATTTACTCATATGTCATCAGACTAAACATACACCAAAGTGTAGCATGTTCCCTGCAGTGACACTGTGTGTATCATACATGGTTTGATTATGGCTAATTTTATGTGTGTTATCTTAGATGAATATGTGAATATGACATTCATATTCACATATTCATCTAAGATAACACGTTGTAGCTATTAACAAAGGTAAAATCAATTGGGATAAAATAAAGCTTATTACAATCATCACAGCAATGCCAACAATAAAAGTCGAGGAATAAGAAGAGAGACAAGTAACTAGCAGACCAGTGTTGTCGCCCGAAAAATGCTAACCCCATAAAATGTCCAGTGTCCACCACAAATATTTGATGAACATTGAAGAGAAGCCAATCCAAACTAGACAATCACAAACACTACTGTTAAGAAAAGCGACCAACACAAACCTTTGTGGCACCTTGGAGAACTCTGATGATGTCCCAACATTAGCACCGGACAACCGTGGCATCTTTGTCTGTGGCATCTCGGACAGCCGTGAACTTTCACCTTTACTACCAGATGCAAAGGACGGCTGTGTCAGTGATGGAGGTGGCTGCAAGACAGTCTACGGTACACCCACCATGACCACAGATCACACACGACTATAGGCCAGCAATAAACATGCCTTTAACACCACTCATTGCCTCGATTGACAGCTCGGAAAATACACGTGTAAAGTGATACTATTCAGCGGCACCAGAACAATTTTAGCTGGATGCCCTCCTTCTGATGCTACCAGTGGCAGAATAAATAAAATAAAAAAAAATAATTAGTAATAAAAACAATTGGGACAGCAGATTACTTCACTCAGTTGTGTGGCCAGTTTTAACACTGACTACATCCTTGCACCATTCAGTACTTTAAAGGTGACAGTTAGGGCATCAGGCCAGTGAAACAACTGTTCAACAATAACGTACAGTTTTAATTTTGGTGGACATGGCCTATCCTGAAATAACTCGAAAAAACTCGCCAGTATACAAAAAACGACAGTTGTTGCTGTTAATTCAGATAAGGAAAGCCAGAGAGAGAAATATATACAGTAATAACATATATATATATATATACATCAACAATTAGATATAGGTTTATACATACGAAGCCAGTGTCAGTGTTGAGTGGGACATGGTTGATGACGTTGCTGGAGCTCACTGTGGTCGCAGCACTAGGTGCAGGGGAGAGGTTTGGCAAACATTTCGTCAACGCCGGCAGAATGGCTTCTGCTGGGATGTTTACTGGGAGCTGATAGTTGGTACCTGGCAACTGAAGCATCACTTGAACCACTGCTGATGGCCTGCAGCAAATTATACACTCACCCACTGAATAACAAAGAAGAAGACGAAGACGGACTTCTGCATAGAAAGCTAGGTCTGCTACAGTGGGAGCTTGTCTCTTTTGTGGCCCTTAGAGCCGACAAGGGTAAAACCCAATTAATCTAGCATACAGCCAAAGTAAGGCAGGCTGTACACTAACAGCCAGTGCCTTTAACTGACAAGGTCCGTATGCCAGCAGTCCTGGTAACAGGGCCTACCAGCATTATGCAGAACTCACCATTTCTTGTCTGGCAGTGGCTGTAATCATTCCAGTACTCATGAATCTACCCAATGATGAATGAGTTGCTTTGAGTTCGCACTGACCACTTAACTAAAAAAGTAAAAGTAAAAGTAAAGTTAGGTTATATTATAGTGCGCTCTAAAGCTTAGCTTAGAGCTTAGCTTAATCTAGCACACTTAAT
>Ga0056124_1000608_pt1 | contig 11837 bp, 5 predicted proteins | sample WorMetHEROISLAND_2_FD_70069 | JGI IMG/M metagenome (GOLD analysis project Ga0056124, IMG submission 70069) | Marine gutless worms symbiont microbial communities from Max Planck institute for Marine Microbiology, Germany - Olavius sp. 4 HERON ISLAND | ecosystem: Host-associated > Annelida >... | reverse complement strand
TGCAGCAGCAGCTTTAGGCGTGGTTTGAAAACTGTACTTTTCGCGAAATACTAGTGTGCTTAGCGCAATAGAGATGCTTCATGATATTGCGCTATATAAATTCAATATTCACATTCACTTTACTGCTTTATTTTCTGCACCCAGCTGGAATTATCTGGTCTATGTTGGGCTGGCAGAAAATGAAAATGATTCTCAAGCGAAAATGGGAATAACAGTGTATTTGTGCTTGTAGCCAGTTAATCATCAGTTAAATTAGTGCTTAGTAACTGCTAAATGGCATGTGCAGCCTTCTCCAAAATTAGCATTAGCAAGCATCAGTTGAATTCAGTTCCGCACAAAAATGTTGGATTATCGTTCTACTAGAAGTTTTTGTTGTCACTGACAGCGATGCCCAAAATTACAGAATTCATTTTCATCCAGACTATGCTGGGGAGCTCACAACAGTCCCCTAGTACCATTGGCAGCTGGGAGGGGTGGAGTCACCAAATTCTCTCTCCATTCACGAATGGCTCAAGGCCGTAGCATTTTTCAACAATATGGCACTGCCCCGATGATGTTGACTTAGTTTATTTGTTATGTTAATTTTTTAGGCGGAATTGCTCTAGCATAAGTGATTCTGCCTATAGCTGCACATTTTTCCATTGTGTGATTTGTATGTCTGTCATCTGTCTGATGTAAAAAAGGTATAGGTCCGGTACTTGCTATAGCACTTCTTACATGAGTCATCGTGACCAGAAGCACTTTACAATCTCGGAAGTGGCAGCTGATTGGCATGAGCTAATGATACCGCAGCGCACTATGCAGCCATCCATTGCCCACGTCAGCGAACAATTGGACCCGCAGCTAGCAGACATACCACCGCCCCATTCAGCCACACTAGGCCTACACCCCGTAGCCTGCAAGCTACTACTCATTTCCTGTCCCGTTGTGGGTAGAAGGCTGAGTTGACCTGAGCACACAGTAGGTTAGCAACCTGCTCAAGGTTGCTTGGAAGTGACCTGCGGCGAGAATCGAACTGTAGCCTGAAAGTTAAGAGTCAAAACCAACCACTAGACCACGTGCACCTGTGAACAACTTGCCCAGAGTTGTTACTTGATAGCGGACCGGCCGGGAGTCGAACTCGCAACCTCTCGGTCCCGAATCCAACACCCTAACCACTGAGCCACCAAGCCACCTTTATGTCTGTCACATCTGTGCACCCTGCTAAAACCATTCGATGGATTTAGATGCCATTTGGCAGATACACTTGTGGGTCTAATGACACATTGTGTTAGATGGGGATTCATGACCCCACAGGGTAAGGGGAAATTTGGGGGTCGAATCCACAGCTAAAACATGGAATTGCAAATTGCTGCTGCCAGCTTGTGAATAGAAACGAATAACGATTCCGCCTTTCCAAAATTACTTTGGACTTGTTCTGTTTCCTTGTCTGAGTTGGACTAAGCTTTCTGGTCTTCAGTTTATGGGGGGGGGGGTACATTGAAATTTGTTGTTTATTGGTCGATTGTTGTTATTCTGCAGATGGACTCATTGGAGTCGCAGTTGCGGATGTGGAGATACCATTCTGAGATGTTCATTAGTTGTGCCAGCAGGACCCTTACTGGCAGCGACGCCCAGCAGGCTCAACTGCGCAGTCATTGCGAATCAGCCCGTGACTCTGTTGTAAGGTAAATTGTTAGGTTGTGTCGTCAGTTTAATGATTGATCTCGTTGTTAGTCAGTAAAGCAATCTTCACCGACTAACAGCGATAATAAAACGTGAGAACTTGAGAAGTTGACTGAAAGCTGACTGAAGTGGACAACTGACACTGTTTGATGGATCTTAGAACAGCATTGAGGTAGTAATAGATTGCAACTTTATTTGCTATAGTGAAGGGCATCGATAAGATTCTTTGAGGAGGCCTTGTGGATGATGAATGAGAAATGGTTGAAGGAGCTTTGTAAGCATGATGTGTATGGCTCACTGAGCATTGTGCAGTATCTGGATGAAATGTCATAAATAGGGTGCACACCACACAGATCACGGAAAGTCAAGCCTGGAAAGCCATGGAATTGGGGCTTGGTCATTGGTCATGGAAAATCCTAGAAAGTCAAGGTTAATAAACCAGATGGTTGCTGCATTTTAGACCCATGTACATGTTTTCGGCCTTTACATACATTATCATTGTCTGCTGTCAGGCACACTTTGATCTGTTGTTTAGTATAATTATGAACTGTGTTATGTACGACATGTTTTGTGCATTCGTTAATTATTTAGTAAATGTATGTGAAAGTCTTTGACTTGTTCGATATCCACTTGATTAAAGAATCTGGGAAAGACATGGAAAATGGACACTGATGGTTCTGGAAAGTCCTGGGAAATGCCCATAAAAGGTCCTGGAAAGTCACGGAAAACCATGTTCAGTGATCTGTGTGCATCCTGCATAAACCACCTGCAGTAGTGATTATGAAGATGGTACTACTTATGACTCACAGTTCATCATTCTATTTTTTTTATGGATTTTTGCTACAGATTAAGCTGTGTCCACAAAAGTGAACTTTTGGTATTAGTTAGAGCAGCACGTAGGTTAGCCATCTGCCCTTGGTGACACCAGACTAATAGCATTGAGGCTGTGTAGGATTAGTAATGAAGTAGCTAAGAGATGTGACTGACTGGGCTTTCACATCTCGGCTGTTGAAAAGCGACTGGCATTTTGTGTAGCCATTGTAATCGGTAGGGAATCTAAACCCATGGTTTTTTTCATACCTGGGTTTATGGGTTTGGCAGTCACCAAACTCGGAGCCTCTGGTCAACCCCGGGGTTGACTCTCAGACTCGCAGCCTTTTCAGGCACCCATTTTGAAGTCTTTGACATTGACGAACAACGAGAATGATGTGAATCTCATCAACAATGTAAACTACAGTCAAAACTTTGCCTTTTTCACCATTAACGAAGTGACAGCTAAGCGAGACACATGCAGGCAGGCGTGGTGGATGAGACTGCATTCTCTATGGCTATGGCTAAACTAACACTGCTAGTCTTAGCAGTTAAGTTACATGTAATTTACATACACTACACTACAAAATTTGGTCATTTCCACGAATAATTACGTTGACGGTGTGTTGAATAAATTGTTCATTTGCAGGTTCCAACGGTTAAAAGCAAAACCCGGCAAGCCCGGATTTCAGGCCTTCACAAACCTGGGTTTTCAGGGTTGAAAAATGAGCAAGTTACCCAGGGCCCCGGGGCCTCGTGAACTTGGGTTTGGATTCCCTAGTAATAGGCTGCAATTCTGGTCTTGCTCTTGCATTTGTCGATTTATCCTGCACAGGCTTCTGACTGAAAAGCTAATAGGCACACAAAAACCAGGAGTAACTGATATGACAAGTTTTCACTTCAAAAATAAAAGGTCTACCTTACTAGATGTCAAAAACCTCCAGAAAATGATTCAATTTTCGCATAATTAAGTAAGTAAGCACGTAAAGTGTAAATTTATATAGGGCATGCGCAAAAAATCTCTAATGATCTTAGTATGTTTCGTCATCAATAAAACATAAATGCAGCTTGATCTAATTTATTGCTAGTGTTGTAAGCATTAGTGGTTAATAAGGCCATGATGTAAATAAGTAAGTGTTGTATTGTATGTGGATATTTAGGTGGACGGCTGCATGATATGTTGATACTGGGCTGATGTGTATTTTTCTAGTCGTACACAGGTAGTTGTATGTGGCATGGCTTGTTGTCTATCCACAGCTTCGTGCGTGAGTTGCACCAGCAGCTCGTGTCGTGCATGAACCACTTCAATGAGGCGCTGCAAAAGTATCAGTCGGACCAAGAGGAGAAGATAAAATCCCGCGACGTTGCTCTGCATAGAGAGATGAGTGAGGCGCAGCAGGTGATAGCAGACATCGGCTGGCTGCTGACATCCCGGGAAGCCACCGATGTCAACAGGATGGATATGATTCGTCGCTGTACGAGCTTCTTCACAAACTGCGTCGACTTCGCCCACACCGACGACGATTTCGCATATCTGGACTTTGTCCGCGCCGGCCGACTGTACGTCCGCTCTGAGCACCTCGGGTACCTGAGACTGTGTAACGCAGCACCGGAGTTCGTGAGCCTGACCCTGGCGGAAGGTACTCAGACCATGTGTCATCGAGAGTGCACCGTCCTGATCCAGACCGACCACAGGGATTGTGTCAATGCCGAGCCCCACCTTGACGTTCGGCTGACCGATGACAGCGGTCTTGCGGTGACATTTAAGACGGTGAACAACTCCAATGGATCGTACGGCGTCGTGTTCACGCCAGACAGGCCTGGCACGCACCGACTACATGTGCAGCTCTTTGGCATCAGCGTCGAAGGGTCTCCGTTGGAGATATCTGTTGAGAATGAAGCGGTGGATAAAGCCAGCCAGTCCACTGCAGCAGCCCTGAACGACAGCTCTCGTACTCATACGCAGCTCACGACTCGCCCTTCTGTCACTTCTACCCAGCTTGCAACTCCTACGTCCTCCTCAGAAGACAACCGGTCAAACAACGCCGTGCCTTTGAATTGCAGGTCACGTTCACAGTTAAGCGGCAGACGGCTGGACACCTCGCATGGACAGCTTGCATCACCCGGCGTCTCCTCGGAGGTCTTTGATGACAGCGAGTACTTTAGGGCACCGCTGTCTCCGCATTCAGTGGCAGAAAGTTCGCCCGGGGGCGCCACAGCCAGTGCTGGGGGTGCCATGGCTAGTGGCGGGTGTGCCACTGCCAATGCTGAGAGTGCCACCACAAGTGCTTTTGGCCACCGGGCCTCAAGAGACCACAATGACTGGGAAGAAGTAGACAGGTCAATGAAACAAATGGCCATTCATCCTGCTACGTCTGTGGCCGACAATACCGCTGGCGGCTGGCCGTCGTCTGCCCACAGAACTCATGTTGGTGGCAATTCCACAGCTAGACGTGGTTCTGTGCCGAGCTACGCACACGGACAGGTTCTTGAATTTGAGGACTTGGTTTACGAGGAGAATGAAGACTTTGACTCATCCGGTTAGAAACATATTACTTTATTGTGATGCTGGTGATATTGTTTTTTTTGCTGGCAGTATTCTTTCTGCCCATTAGCGGTATTATACAAATAGTTGTAGATGAATTTTCATGAATATTTTCTATGGTGGCCGTTGGAAAAGGAGCATGAGTTAGGCTAGGAATGTTCAGTCTTAGATCCCCGTGTGCAGTCTTCGTGGTTAATACGTTTGCTTTGACGCTGCATGTTGGATGATAGGGAGGCCGTCCAGTTTGAAAACTTCCTCCTGTAGCAGTTCGTAAAAGTTGTGAGTTGTCTAAGCAAAGCTATGTAGGAAGCATCTGTATTTTTCCTGTCGCCTTTCAACCTTGAGTTACTGTGGAAAAGGGGGCAGGTCAAACGACGAAGAAAGAAAAGGTGCCGTAAGTTACGGTGTGTACAGAACATCATGTATGAACTGAACTGAATTTGCTGTGTGCGTTCCGCCAACCGACACCGGCTCATTGTGCCTCGCTGTCGACTCAACACATACGGTCGTCGGGCCTTTTCCGGTCGCTGGTCCGACGGTCTGGAACACACTGCCAGATGAACTCAGAGATCCGGCGTGTGATGTCGACAGCTTCAAACAGTTCTTTAAAACAATCTTGTTCAGCTCTTACTAGTATGACTAGCGCATTAAAGGTTATTAACGTTATGCGCTCTGTAAATCCACGTTTTACTTACTTACTTACTTACACTTCAGTTTAGTTCTGTTGCTTAGCACCACTTCTTAGGTGCAACACAATGCAACTGAATTCAGTTCAGTACGTTTCTATTACTTTATACACACCTTTAATGTGACATTTTTTGAGTTATTTAATTCCCAGGTTGGCTGAAATGTGAGAATATGTCTGTTGTAACAGTCTATAATTATTGTTTTATTTCTGTTATGTGCCCACCAGGAATGTCACGAAGTTTCTCAGCCCAGCAGCATGGAGAGAGTGTCCTGGCGGAATATGTGAGACAAGGCGTGTGGAAAGGTTTGTGCAAACTGAAGCTGTTCGGACGTCTCTGTACTGCATTGTCTTCTGTTTGTCTTTCAAGTTTTTCAGCATGAGACAGATTGTGTGAACGAAATTGAAAGTCTTCAGCATCGTTGTTGTTATAATTGTGTTCACCAGATGTAGTCACATACTTTTGTATGCAATGTTAGATTTTTATCTTAGATTTGCTAGTTACTGCGTGTGCTATTATTTTACATGTGCACACATGCATTTCAGGTTTTTAATGTAAATCAGATAAAATTTCTGTGCGTTTTGAAATTTTTGCGTACTTAATATAAATGTGTCTTTGCAATTCGCTGATACCAGCATTGTAAACAGCAGCGCGTAGCTAGTTCGTGCATGGTTGCAATATTACACTGCTGTATTTAAAAATATGGATAACTTTTAAAAAAGAAATTGGCATCTTACGTTATTATTATAACTTGAACATTGTTGATATAATACTTTGAAAGTAGATCTTTTCTTTTAATCACTCTGGGTTTACTTTGCTGAGTTGCTCACTGATTTCAATTATACAAACTTTACTGTAAGTTGTAGAGGTGCATTAGACAGACTCCATGTTCATTTGAACATTATCTTGTTTCGTGAAACTTTTTTCTCAGGAACTACAATAGGTTTGAAGTTGAAGCAGCTTTGCATATAGGTGGACTATACTGGGAGATCGATACCCATTCTATCTTCAGCTTAGATTACTTTAAGGAGATCCATCAAAATCGATGAATTTGTTTGATGTTACCATGTATGATCACGATGTAATTTTCTGTGGGCATATCATATCTGGTTTTTGAAATTGTAATACAGAATAGAGCATGCCTTTTGCTGCTGAAGCTGCTTAAGAAGAAGAATCATTCTGATTTATTTTTTTTTCGTTAATAAATTTTTTTTCGTTTTTGCAGTTTTGGTTAACAAAAATCACACTGTGATGATGTAGCCTTGTTTGTGTGTGCAGTAAATACCAAGTACTTGACAAGCTATGGTCGACAGGTGGATGGCCCGGACAGCCTGAGTTTCCCAATCGGCGTGTCAGTTAACGCCGACGGGAAGGTGGTTACGTGCGACACTCGAGGCAATGTCGTCAAGATGTTTGACAGCGGCAGTCGAGTCTGTGGCGCTATTGACAGAGGGGTAGGCTGCCGTTTCATTTGATTTTTAGCGACCTTGTTGTCAGAGTTTAACGTTATTTCGTTCCTCGTTGACAGCAGCTTTCTCAATTACCTTTGTCCAGGAATTTGTGTAATCAGGTCTAGTTGCTTCTTTGTATCCAAGATAACATGACTAAAGAAGCAATTGATTGCATTTTGGTGGCGTTCAGATTTTATATTAGAGTGTGGATTATACAGGATTATTTACTGTTATGAAACAGAGCATAAACGGAAACTCTGTTGTGTTCGCCAGGTGGCAGCACTATTACTGGCAGATGTTTTAGAGCTCTGATCGCTTCTTGTTAGCATTTACTTCCGTGACTTTGTGTCAGATGTTTAAGTGTTATTACTCAGTACAGGTTTTAGCTGCAGTAATCCTGTTATCACTTGCAGTTCCTTAATGGTATAATGATGGTATAAATCTCAACAAAAATACTTCTTTGTTAGTAATATTCGCTTGTGCTGTATGTTTGGAGTAAGTAGGCGAAGATCGGGGTTACAGGCTACTAACTAATTTTATGTTTAGTGTGTTTTTAAAGAAAAATTGATATTGCCACTGCACTGGTTACTTTCGTGTTAGCTTAGCCTTCATTTTCGTTCTGTTTTTGATTAACCAGACTACTTATCCACATGTATTTTATGTTAGTCTGAGTCTCCATGGATAAGCCGTTGGGCAGATCTTATTTATTATTTATATTTATTATGTGATTCAAACATATATTATGTCATTGAGTGTAACAGTGAAGAATCGCAAGTGTGGGAAAGTCATGTGCCACTGCAAGAAGGCATGGTCGTACAGAGCAGATTTAAACCTATTTTTAAATGTCCCAGTGGTTACAGTTAAGTCAGTAATGACAGTTTGAGGAAGACTATGTCACACTTTGGGTGAGGCAGGCATGACAAAAAGCACACTTAGAAACGTTAAGAGCTCTTGCAGTGTTGTGTATAATGTTTACGTCTCAAGATCACAGTTGTCTAGGAGCCTCATAGTGATGGATCGTGGTAGTTGCATGATGAGCATCTTACAGGCCAGTGGTCTGTCTAAGTGCCAAATCAAAATTTAACCTGTCGTTCAACCAACCGTATCATAGCACTGATTTTCAGTACCGCTAGTTTAAGGTTAAAGGTTGTCTATAGCTCCCAGTGGTAACAGATCTCAGAGCTACGGAGCGTCACCTGCCATATGCAATCACACAGTGTTGCCTTCCCTGGAGGGATGAAAGGCTGAGTTGATGTTGGTGGTTGGTTATATATGGAGATGGTTTTCATCTCTGCAGACAGTCGACCATCCATCTAGTAATGACTTGATAGTGACCTGGCCAGGAGTCGAACGCACGACCTTTTTATTGTGAATCCAACATCCTAACTGTTCCTCGGGCAATGGTCTCAAGGGTCAGATTATGGAGAATCAACGTCACGGCGCTATTGATGGCAACGTGCTGGGTCTGATCGGCTCGTGGGTGCCAGTGTAACCATGAACGTCAGTTATTTCTGCCGTAGAACGAATACGCTGGTGCATTCTGGTGCATGAGTTTAAAAAAGCGACTACCGAATAACCTGTACGCTATTTGAATATTCAAATATATAATCTGAGCAAATTTTGAATACTGAAATTCGTTCTGCAGCCCTACTTGTGTCTGTGCAGGGCTCAGGACGTTTGGTTCGTCCGTCTGCCATTGTGTGTAATGAGAGCAAGATGTTCATAAAGGATGACATATGTGTCCACGTCTACGATGTCAACGGCAACTTTGTGCAAGACATCGGCCGTGGACATCTGCGCAGGCCATATGGTAATGACCTTACCTTACCTTAGTTCATCCCGTGTCAAAGACACATTGGGCCACATGTTCACGCCAGTCCTTCCTGTTGACCGCGGCTTGCTCAGCCTCGTCCCAGTCGATGACCAATTCCGATCAATTTGCTAAACAGATGAGATGCAGTTGAAGCTGTTGCTTTAGACTTAGCGGTCAGTGTTCAATTCATACATGAGCATTATGACAAACTTGTTAAATGATTTTACCCGAATTCTCTTCTTTATTTACTTAGTCAAGATACAACGAGTGCATCTTGAGATGCATAGAGATGCAGTGATGCAGCGAGACTTTGGGTATAATTAGAACCTAACATTAGAATAATATGCTAGATTTACTTAAAATTTCTAATAGAGTATGGGATAAGACATTGATTAATTTTGTGGAATGGTTGGGCATGGCCCGAGGAGGAAGTGTTCTGAACTTCTGATTTTGGTGCTGATACGGATTGTTTTAAGTGGATTTTGGATCATCGGGATTCTCTGCAGTTACGAGATAGCATATGTATTACATAAATACGGACTCATTTGTTTATTTTGCAGCTTAATTCGGCTGGGTTGTAATGTACAATACAATTAAAATGTAATGAATATTAAAATAGCAGTGTACAATGTAAGATCATTAAGATGACAGTATACAGGATAGACATTCGATTCAAAAGTGATGCAACGAGACTGTGGGTATAATTAAAACCTAACATAGAATACTATGTTCGATTTACTGGAAATTTCTAATGGAGTATGGGATGAGCGAATTATAAAATCTGTTGGCATTTATTTTACTGTTCTGAAAAAGTCTAGCTCTCCAAAGTTTTGCAGTAGTGTTCTCGTCCATCAAGTCCTTTGTATTCAGCAGGTGGCAGCAACATTCTCGGCCGAGGTTTGAGGTCTTTGGTCGCTTCTAGTTCACTGGTTGCTTAATTCATCGGCTGCACGTGGCACAGGTCTGGCGCTGAACAGTGAAGACAATCTGACGCTGATTGACACCGGTGGTTCGTGGCCGCCGTCTCTCATCACGTACACCCAGGATGGTCGTCTGGTTCGTTCTGTCGACTTCCTTCCACTGAAAGGATGCACGACTCCGCATGCCTCCAAGTGCCGCTTCATGGAGTGCATCGGCGACTCGGTCGTCGTCGTTGATCTTGGTATGTTTTCATTCTCTTGGATTCATAATTTCACGGCTGCCACTTGGTCCCTTAAATTCCCTAAAGTCCCTTTTTTAAACACTTGGTCCCTAATGTCCCTAAATCTCAAAAAGTGGTCCCGAAAGTCCCTATTTCTGTGTAATTGGCTATTTTTCACCTCATTCATACAAAAACGGGTCGATAAACACAAGGCTACATTGTTGGAGCACTTCGCCAAGAAGCAGAAGACCGATTGACATTTTAGTATGGTCTGGACAATGGACACGTTTGAAAACAGTGTTCAATGCAACTGTGTCGATAATATGACACTGAACAGTTTAGAATTGAGAACTGAACTATTACATGCGTTTCATTAGTATATTCACATTCTTGATGTCTAGTATGTTCATGTGTAGGAGCAATAGTGACCATAATGTGGTTTGTCGTGACATTTGGTTTCGTATTAAGCGTAATTTAGGTCCATTTTGCTCACCTTTAGGTCCTTTTTGACAAGTTCTGAGGTCCCTAAAGTTCCTAATTTTTGTTAATATATTAGTGGCAGCCCTGTAATTTCTTATCCTTATCGTCCGCTACCAAGTAACAACTCTGGGCAAGTTGTTTACACCCACGTGCCTCTGTCAGCAAACAGTGCAATTTGGTACCGGCCAAGAGGCAGTGACGCTCTGTGGCTGGAAAGCAACCGTGCATCTGGCGTCGTGCTGGCCATGCGTCACAGACTTGGTGGTCTGTCTATGGGCTCAGTGGCCTTGACTGAGAGGTGACCTACACTCTAGAGTGGCACAGCTCGCTGTACCGTTTTCTGTAAAGTCAAAGTGGTTGTGTATTTGTTATGTGCATCATTTTTCTAGTTTTCTAAAGTAAAATATGTTAATTTATTTGTACTTGTAGTTAATGATAGCACCTATGAAATGGTAACTGTGATGGGTAGCTATGATAGATGTTCCTCTTTCTCTTCTTTTCCCACCTTCTACAGTCCACTGTACATCTTCACTGACTGGTCTTGCTGATGGAAGAGTTGGACGTGACCAACGAATCTTCTTTGTCGCTTGTCGACTGTATCGTGCAAATTGTGTACTTTTGTTCTTTCTAACATTTCCTCGTTGCTTTTTTTTGATAAATTTTCTGACTGCATAACCCCAGACCCCGTACTGGGGAGGGGCTTAGCCACCCCTTCCTAGACTTTACCCATCAGCATTCTGGCACTTTGCATCTCCCGTGCCTTGAACAGGATCATCAGGACGAGATGTACTTAGAGGTTTCAGGCCCTGCAGGCCGGTACTCAGTTTACCTACGGTCGCCGGGTATGTTGCTTGGTGCTGTAGGTAAATGGTTTTAGGCCGTGCAGGCTGGTACTCAATTTACCTACGGTCGCCGGTTATGTTGCTTGGTGCTGTAGGTAAGAGTGTCTGCTACAAGACGGACTATGAAGCCAGACCGCTGCTGGAGATTGGGAAGTTCGGCCGTGCGCCGGGCGAGTTTAACGAACCTTCCGGCATCACTAAGGATGGGAGCGACATCCTGCTGGTGGCGGACAGTAGGAACGACCGTATTCAGGTCAGACTGCCTCTCTGCCATTATAGGCATGTACAGGGTTCCCCCTGGTCCTTATAAGTCCTTAAAAGTGCTTAAATTTCACACATTCAAATATAAGGCCCTTAAAAGTCCTTAAAAACGATAATGGTGCTTAAAAGTCCTTAAAAAGTGC
>Ga0056124_1000607_pt1 | contig 11850 bp, 11 predicted proteins | sample WorMetHEROISLAND_2_FD_70069 | JGI IMG/M metagenome (GOLD analysis project Ga0056124, IMG submission 70069) | Marine gutless worms symbiont microbial communities from Max Planck institute for Marine Microbiology, Germany - Olavius sp. 4 HERON ISLAND | ecosystem: Host-associated > Annelida >... | reverse complement strand
TCAGTGCCGGATATCACCCTGCACGAACCGTTTTTGTAATTTTATAGCTTCTATTCAGACCTGTGAATTGAGTGGGTATGATGCGTGCTAATCCTATCGATCAGCCATGTGATGACTAGGACCGGAAGGGTGTCTCACCTTCCCCTATTTAAGACTGTTCCAAAACTTTCAGAATGCGATACAAACGATCATTATCTTCCTCAAAATAGTTTGCAATAGATTCAAGAGTTTTCTGGTCAATCGTATTGCGATATCCAGTCTTTTTGTTTATTTTTTGTATTATGGAGGCTATGCCAAGCCGGTTTAAGCCAAGGACCTTCTTTGTTTTGGTTAGCAAGCCCAATAACCAAGGTGGCGGTTGCCTGATAATCTCGTTAATCCACCCAATTCTCGGTTGATTGGCGACGTGCACTGGTTTGAAGTCAGGTGGGGCGCAATGCTGGATACCTAAGAAGTCTTCAATCTTAATCCATGCTTTTTCAGGGTCTTTAGTCCAGCTGTCGTAATGCAAAACTAATACGTTTCCAGCACCAAATTCACTGATATAGCGCTCAACCTGAATAGAAAACTGTCCAACTTTTTTATAATCAAGCAGCTTTGGTTCGCGGCAATGGTCAGATGGATTGATGTTGCCACTTAAAGAAGCATGCCATGCTTTTACAAAATCGACTTCATGCTGATCCAGCATGGTTACGAGTTGATGATGATATGATGGCAGAAAGCTGGTCTGGTTCCTCAGTAAAATCAAAATTTTGGCGTTTGCGTTGTATTTTTTAATATTTCTCGCAGCATCCTCAGAGTAGAGATATTGTACAGAAGCTTCTCCTACTACTAATGAGTTTCCACTGTTCTCAAACAACTTTTCGTAACTCTCCAAAGTCTTGTGCCATTGAAAACCAGGGAGATCCGTGTTGAAAAAGTGTGGCTCTTTTTCAGGTAAGAAGTATATATCTGGGTGAGTAGAAAGATAGCTTACCCAAGCAGTAGTCCCACAGCGAGGAGCGCCAACCAGAAATGTATTTGGCTTTGTCATTTTTTTATATCCGATTTTTATACGTCTAGAAATTTCCGTTTTAAAAAGAGGGCCGACAAAAGACGTATCAAGCTCAATCGCCCAATAAGCGACAAAATACTCTACAAGATTTTTGCATATAATACCTGACGCTATTGCTATTGCTGCGCCAAAAGCATGCGGATACAATCATTGCCGCCATGATTGAGTTTAGTGCAACAAGTGCAAAACTTACAAAAACTCCCAAGCGAGCAGTAGCGGTAAAAAACGAAACCTCTTCCACGGGCAAGAAATTTCCCAAGATTGCCATGTTGTCTTGACGTTCCAGATAGGGCGCATGACAATCGATAGGAAGAAGCTTCAGGTTTAGTTGTGAAAGAATACTACGAAAAGCGTTAAGGCCCAAGTCAGCAGTATTTAATCGCGAGGGTTCAATATGTGACAATGACATAATCTGCTTCGTTGATATGATTGCAAGGTTGGGAGGTTAAGCCTCTGTACTTAGCAAAATAGCTATAAGGTTTCGTCACGTTTTACAAGCAGCGTCTGGTCAGGTCCATCGCAAGCCATGTGATCTGTCGGCAGTCTTGCCAGGTTCTTCAGCGAATCTTGCACCTTTTGGCCGATACCAGCTTGCTGCAGTCCTTGGGTCGCTACGGCCTTCTAGATATCGTTCTAGGGCCTAGCTCAGGATCGGAGCGCTCGCCTTCGTCTCTCTGTATCGTCACTACGACGAAGAGCCAAACGAAACTTTGTCGCGTTTTTGACGGTTCTTAGGCTCGGGTCGTCCACGCGGTTGTAGGGGCTGTCTTTTTTCCCTACGACAATCCTGACACCAAGCACTTCCTAGTCATAGAACTGAGTGCCTGGTTCGTATTCTTCATTGATCCTCTAGACGAGAGCCTGTGTTAATTTGGTGGCCATAGTCATATCCCCCTAATGTTCGATCCAAACCCGGTATCGGGCCCGGCGATAGGGCCGCACAGTAGGATAGTTGCTCGCTTTCAAGGGATTGCGAACCATGATAAAGCTCGACAGGGCATGGCAAGAAGTGTATCGAAATACTTAAAATCCGTCGGGCCGAAAGGTCCATGGGGGGTTCGACTCCCCCCGTCCGCACCAGAGTGTCAACTTTATTTGTGCACTACAGGACTGCCTATTGTGAATAAGAGCCGTATTCTCCCTAACCCTAGCAAGAAGCCGATGGCCGTGTGTATTGAAGGCTATAACTGTGCGTTGCGTCTTATCCAGCCAAGCGATGCTGAGTATGTCTTTAGTTTGCGCGTTAATCCCCTTTACAGTCGTTATCTGTCTAAGGTAACCGGGAACGTGGGCGACCAGCTCGTATGGATCAAGCGCTACAAAAAGCGAGAATCTGATTTGATGGAACTCTACTACATCATAGAGAAATTAGACGGATCAGCTTGCGGAACCGTAAGACTCTACGATATCGAAAGTGACCAATTCACTTGGGGCAGCTGGATCCTAGATGAAAACAAGCCACCAAAGGCGGCATTGGAAAGTGCTATTTTGTCTTTTGGCGTTGGATTCGATTATTTAGGGTTGGAAAAAGCCCTCGTTGATGTGCGGATCGACAACATACACGCCGAGGCCTTTTATCGCCGGTTCGGTATGACAGAGACACATCGCTCAGATATCGACATTTTTTTCAGTTTGACGCGATCCCAATTCGAGATACAAAAAGAGCACTATCAACGCTTAATGTCGGTTGAGGTGGAAAAATGAGTAAAAATATTAAAAATGGATTCGTAAGAGAAATTGAGCTTCCTCAGATAAGCGATCCGCGTGGCGATTTGACGTTCATTGAGGGAGAAAAACATATTCCTTTTGATATTGCACGTGTATATTACCTCTACAATGTGCCGGTGAATTCAGAGAGGGGCGGCCACGCTCACAAAGAATTGGAACAAATCGTTTTCGCCCTGTCAGGAAGCTTCCGTATGAAAGTTGATGACGGGCAAAATAAATCGGAATACTGGTTGCGTGACCCAAGGCGAGGGCTATATGTTAGTCGTTTGGTTTGGCGCGAAATGGACTGTTTCAGTCAGGGTGCAGTATGCATGGTATTGGCTTCACACCCTTATGATGAGGCGGATTATTATCGTAATTACAACGACTTTATTACACAAGTCACATCTGCAAATAAAAAGAGCACGTAAATGATCCCTTTTCTTGATCTGGGTGCATCATATCGTGAACTAAAAAATGACATTGATGCAGCAGTTCAACGTGTTTTGGAAAGTGGCTGGTATATCCTCGGACCTGAAGTCGATGCTTTCGAACAAGCTTGGGCGCAGTACTGCGGTGCTAAGCACGCGATCAGTGTAGCAAATGGCCTGGACGCCCTAATACTTGCATTACGCGCCCTGGAGGTGGAACCAGGCGATGAAGTCATTGTTCCATCGAATACATTCATAGCGACTTGGTTGGCCGTATCAGCTTGCGGGGCAACACCGGTTGCTGTGGAACCTGACCCAGCGACGCATAATATTGACCCTGCACGCATAAATGCGGCGATCACCAAACGCACCAAGGCATTCCTCCCTGTCCATTTATATGGACAACCTGTCGACCTTGACCCGATTTTGGAACTGGCGCAGGTACGCAATCTTGCAGTAATTGAGGACGCAGCACAGGCACATGGTGCACGGTACAAGGGACAGCGCGTTGGTGCCCATGGCGATGTGATTTGTTGGAGTTTCTATCCGGGAAAAAATCTGGGGGCATTGGGTGATGGCGGTGCCGTGAGCACCAATCGAGATGATGTGGCAGAGCGTATTCGGATGCTTAGGAACTATGGCTCGCGCCAGAAGTATGTTCACGAAATAGCCGGGGTGAATTCACGCCTGGATCCCATCCAGGCAGCGATACTTCGCGTGAAGCTTGACCATCTTGAAGATTGGACAAACCGGCGTCGCTCGATTGCTCATGCCTATACGGAAGGCTTGGCAAACACCGGTCTTATTCTTCCGCATGTCCCTGACTGGGCTGAGCCCGCTTGGCACCTCTATGTGGTGCGAAGCCAAGACCGTGAGAGGCTGCAGGCCAAACTCAAGGAAGCTGGGGTTGAAACATTGATCCACTATCCAATCCCGCCTCATATGCAAGATGCCTATAAAGAGTTGTCAATCCAACCTGATGACTTGCCACTTGCAAGGCAACTTTCGCGAGAAGTTATTAGTTTACCTATTGGGCCGCAGTTGGAAATGACTTCGGTAGTTCAGATAGTGGAATGTTTACAAGGAGGTACCCGGCTATGAAGGGTATTGTTGGCCGTATCATTAAAAGTTCTGCAAAATTGCAACCGAGGATCAACCAGCTGCGTTACCTTTGGGTTTCACAGGCTTTTGAAATGGCTGGTAAAGGCGGGGTCATTGGCCGCCAAGTTCGCTTCGCAGGTAATTTAGAAATACATGTTGGAGACCGTGTCGGTATTCGTGACGGTTGTCTGTTTGCGGGCTACGGCACAATCAAAATTGGAAATCGAACAGCTATAAATGCTGAATGTTTCCTGACTGCGATGCAGGGCATCGAAATTGGCGATGATGTCATGCTGGCACCACGTGTTTATGTACTTGACGTAGACCACCGCTATTGTGAACGGAGCGTCCCGATATCTCAGCAGGGTTATGACATAGCTCCTGTTAAAATCGGCAATGGTGTGTGGATTGGAACAGGTGCGGTGATCACCCGAGGCGTGACCATCGGCGATGGGGCCATTATCGGCGCGAACAGTGTGGTGACAAAAGATGTTCCAGCGTTCACAATCGCTGCTGGTATTCCTGCGCGCGTCATAAAAAGCAGGCCAGGATGATCGCATTGGGAAACGTATTCATTTTTTTACCGGCGTTTCAATAGTCGGCAGTTTGACACAAGGTTGTGAAGGGTAAAAGTCTTGGCTGTACTGCTTGAAACAGCAGAGATGTAGGTTCTCAACCAGTTGATATATTTATGGACTTTATATTCGGCCTCTGCTTACATTTTTTGGGCATGCTTGTATCTTGGTTTTATGGCGTTGCTATGCTATGGGTCGGCGCAAGTTGGTTCGACCCACAGTTTCAAGCGTGTGCTATGAATTCTGGTGCCGGAATTGCCTGACAGTAAGAAAATTTAACCACGACAGAAAGTTTTCTAATGAATAGCGACCCTTTAGTTACGATAGTGATCCCATCCTATAATCACGCGCAATATATCACAAATGCCATTGAAAGCGTTCTAAATCAAACCTATGAAAACATTGAACTCATTGTCGTGGATGATGGTTCAAAAGATAATAGCCACGAAATTATTCGCAAATTCAGTGATCACCCTAAAGTTAAAATAATCCTAAATAAGGAAAACAAGGGACAAAGCGCAGTATTCAATCAAGCTTTGGCAATCTCATCAGGTAAATATGTGGCGCTTTTGCCATCTGATGATTGGTTTTTGCCAGAAAAGACGGCCCTGCAGGTTGCTAAAATGGAAGCATGTGACAAGCAAGTGGGCGTTGTTTATGCGGCTGGTGCGCGCTTTTTCGAAGACACTGGCGAAACTTATGAAATTCAATTGCCGGTCCATACGGGCTGGATTGCGCGTGAGTTACTTGAATGGGGCAATTTTATTTATCCAATTACACCGCTTTACCGGCGCACTGTACTCGAACAAATTCGTCCGAACGAAGAACTCATTGCGGAAGGCGAAGCTATTCATTTGAGAATAGCCCTAAAGTACAAATACGAATATGTAGACGAGATAGTGGCCGTAATGCGCGACCATAGTTACAACATCGGCAAAGACACAGAAACGATGCAAGGGCAGCTGATCAGTTTTTCTAAGTGGTATTTCTCACTTCCAGATCTTCCTGATGAGCTACGTATGTTAGAGAAGAAAAGGTGGATGAGAATCTACCGTATATTAGCCATGAAACAAATTTTTGACATGGACAAACCTGCGCAAGGCAGGAAGAGTATTGGTCATGCATTGCACTTGGATCCACTCATTTTTATGTCTCACCCCAAGCTTTTTTTGGCCTATCTCGTGAGCTGGTTGCCGCTCAATTTTCGTAAAAGGTTAAAGCGTTCTCGTCCAGCAGTTTATGGAAATAAACTAGATTTGTAGATTTACCTGGTCACCCTTAGGCATGGGTCGCCCAGAGGCGGCAACAAACACCAGCCATGCCCCAGTCTGTGTTGGGTAAGAAATGTGATAAAGCATCAGGGTAGTTATCAGGCCTGGTGTAAGGGCTGACTTTACAGGAGTGGCTGTTGTGGTTGCGGTCCGGTTATGAAATGGAATAACCGCTAAACATTGCAACGATTGCAAGTGTACCAATTTTTGTTTTACAGTGGTCCATATTATTTCTAGCATCTGATTATCAACGATCAGAACGACTTCACAAAGATAGACTATGTTAACAGAATTTATACCCGGGTCATGACTAGGACAGCGGTATCAATCCGGGACTTGGAGAAAATATACGCGGAAGGCAAGCATGCGCTTAAGGGCGTGAGCCTGGATATTCCTACAGGCAGTATGTTCGGCCTGCTCGGACCTAATGGAGCAGGGAAGTCAACCTTGATCAATATCCTGTCCGGGCTGGTTAACAAAACCGGTGGATCGGCTTCGATCTGGGGCTTTGACATCGATAAAAACCCCCGCAATGCAAAGCTTTCTATCGGTGTCGTTCCGCAGGAATTGATGATCGATGTCTTTTTTACACCGCTTGAATCTCTGGAAATCCAGCGCGGACTTTACGGTTTAAAGGCTGATCGTGAAATGTGCATGGAGATTTTGCGCGCTCTTCGCCTCGACGACAAATATGACGCCTATGCCAGAACGCTTTCGGGTGGGATGAAACGGCGGCTTTTGGTCGCAAAAGCCTTGGTTCATAATCCGCCTATTTTGGTTCTTGATGAGCCGACCGCTGGGGTTGACGTTGAATTGCGACAGCAATTATGGGCTTATGTCCGTGCGCTGCATCAAAGCGGGGTGACCGTTATTCTAACGACGCATTATCTGGAAGAAGCAGAAGAACTGTGTGACCAGATTGCGATTATCAATAATGGGGAAGTGATTGCTAATGCCAGGACGGATAAGCTTGTTGCGATGGCGCAAACGAAACGCATTATCGTTACTCTGGATCGCGATGTTGTTGAGATTCCGCAAGGCTTGGCTGACTATAACCCGCATCTGGTTGCTCCGCGAATCCTGGAGATGAATTATAACCGTCACGATAACGGGATTGCCCCCTGCCTTCACGCCTTGGCCGAAGCCGGGCTTGGGATTGCCGATTTGTCAACGGCGGAAGATCGGCTGGAGGATGTTTTCCTGCGGTTAACCCAGGCTAGCTGATGTCTCTTGATTCATTGAACGATCAAGGTGTTGATCAGGTCTGTTCCTCATAGTCTGAAATCTCAGGCATCCCGTCACTGCTAAGCTTGATTTTTTCAACCTTTGCTTGGGCATCGGCCAAAAGCGCCATGCAATGACTACGTAAGTCAACCCCGCGGGTGTAAAGGTCTATGGCTTCATCAAGCCTGGCTTCTCCCCGTTCCAGCGATGAGACAATGTCTTCCAGCTCTTTCAGGGCATCTTCAAACGCTAACGATTTTATATCACGTTTAGCTTGTTTCATAAAAAAGCCTCGGCTATTCCATCGCGCAACCATCTCCCCCCTGCTATTGTCGCATTAGGGTTGGTATTGTCGCTTGAGGGTTGCGGCCTGGTCATCAACTTAACGTCTCAAATTAACAAGGGTTGGCATTTTTGGACTTCAGCAGTATTTATTATACGGCGATATTTTTATGTTTTGCTACCGGGTTTATACTGATATGAATAGATATGGTCAAGCGCCCTTAGCTCAGCTGGATAGAGCATCAGACTTCGAATCTGAGGGTCGGGAGTTCGAATCTCTCAGGGCGCGCCACAAACATGGTCGCCACCTCCTAGCCTGAAAGAATTTACGGTCATCTGCACTTCAGGTACGAATCAAAAGATATTAATGAAAGAAACTTTCTCCTTGCTGTTCATGTTAGAAAAAGGGGCTGGCAAAATGGGGGCGGATCATATAGCAGACCTTACGTGATGTCGCACAGGCGACAAAGGGAGCGGTTTGCCAAAGAGAGCGGTCTGAAGGAAAGATGAATGGCGAAGACAAGACAAATCAAGACCGTGCGCGGCATGCGCGACCTTGTGTTTCAGGATGCTGGCGCTCACCAGGTCGTTGTCCGGTCCTTTCTTGAGCTTGCTAAGCGCTACGGTTTTTCCTGGATCGATACGCCGGTTTTAGAATCAACCGACCTGTTTGCACGGGGCATGGGTCAATCCAGTGATGTGGTTGCCAAGGAAATGTACAGTTTCACCGATCGCAATGGAGACAGCCTGTCTCTACGGCCCGAATTCACAGCCGGAATCATACGCGCCTTTTTGTCTGGCGGATGGAGACAGCATTTGCCATTGCGGATGGTCGCTCACGGACCGCTGTTTCGTCGTGAACGGCCGCAAAAAGGACGATATCGCCAATTCTATCAGATCAATGCTGAGATTATAGGCGTTGCCGAACCGCAAGCGGATGTCGAACTAATTGCCATGGCCTGGCACCTTCTGGAGCAGCTGGGGTTACAGAAGTACGTCCGGCTTGCACTCAACAGCCTTGGCGATTTCGACAGCCGCAGCAAATGGCGACAAGCGATTTTGGACTATTTCACACCGCACCGTCATGCTCTGTCGGATGACAGTAAGCGGCGGCTGGATGAAAACCCGCTACGCATTCTCGATTCGAAAGACCCGGGAGATCAGGCACTTGCTAAGGATGCTCCGAAAATCACTGAATTCTATACCGTTGAGGCAGGGTATTTTTTTGATTATGTTCGCAAATGTTTAGAAGCTTTAGGCATTCCTTATACACATCAGCCGGATCTTGTGCGGGGTCTGGACTATTATTGTCATACGGCTTTTGAGTTTATTACCGATGATCTGGGGGCTCAGGGGACCGTGATTGGCGGTGGCCGTTATGATGGCCTGGTTGCCCAGCTTGGCGGCCCTGCGACGCCGGGCGTTGGATGGGCTGGCGGAATCGACCGAATTGCGCTTTTGCTTTCGGAAGCAAACAAGGCGGCAACACAAGAGCCGGCCATGCAGATCGAGATCATTGCCCTGGGAGGAGGTGAATTGAAGGACGCTGTTCAACAGGCAGGCTTGGCTTTGACTCAAAGGCTTCGTTATGCTGGCTATCGGGTTGGGGTGACTGGATCTGGGAGTTTGAAAAAACGTCTGGCAAAGGCGAGCAACGCTAACGTCGATCTGGTCCTGATTTTGGGTGAGGAGGAGATGCGCAATCAAATGGTTCAAATCAAGATTCTGAAAAGCGGAGAACAGAGATTGCATCGTCTTGATACGATCGAGTCCGCAGTTGCGGAAATCCTGTCCTGATGCAGATCCCTATCGTCAAACTGGAGAAGATCAAGGCGCGCCATGCGGAGCTTGCCGAGCAGATGGCAGACCCTGATCTTGCATCGGATCGCTTTGTTAAATTGTCGAAGGAATATGCCGATTTGACACCTGTCGTAGAAGCGACTGACCGTTATATACGGATTTTAAGCGAACAGACAGATGCCCAATCGATTCTGGACGATCAGGATGCCGACCCTGAAATGAAACTGCTTGCGGAAGAGGAAATACGGACCTTGAAAGAGGCCCTTGACCCGGCACTTCAGGAACTTCGTGTGCTGATGCTGCCCCGGGACGCAGCAGACGAACGATCAGCCATTGTCGAAATTCGCGCTGGCACCGGAGGCGATGAAGCTGCATTATTCGCCGGCGATCTTTACCGGATGTATTGCCGTTATGCTGAAGTTCAGGGCTGGCGTGTTGAGGAAATTTCCTCATCCCCTTCAGATATCGGCGGTTATAAGGAAGTCGTTGTCGATATCAGCGGCCAGGGGGTGTTTGCCCGGTTGAAATTTGAATCTGGAGTCCATCGGGTCCAGCGCGTTCCCCAAACCGAGGCCAGCGGTCGGATCCATACATCCGCAGCGACGGTGGCGGTACTTCCCGAAGCGGAGGAGGTCGATGTCAGGATCGACGACAAGGATTTGCGCATTGATGTCTTTCGCTCGTCAGGACCTGGTGGGCAGTCGGTCAACACTACCGATTCCGCTGTGCGCATCACCCACCTGCCCACCGGATTGGTTGTGCAGCAGCAAGATGAAAAGAGTCAGCATAAGAATAAGGCAAAGGCGATGAAGGTTCTGCGGGCGCGCCTGTACGAACTGGAGCGGGAAAAAGCAGACCAGACGCGCTCGGATGTTCGTAAATCCATGGTCGGGAGTGGTGATCGCTCAGAGCGGATACGAACTTATAATTTCCCTCAAGGAAGAGTTACCGATCATCGAATTAATCTTACGCTACACCGTCTGGATGAAATTCTAGCCGGGGATGCGCTGGATAATATGATCGCAGCACTGATCGCCGAAGACCAGGCCGAACGTCTTGCGCATATGGACGAAGATTGAAATCTGAACATCTCTAAAAACCCTTCTTTTGCGCACCTAGAACAAAAGCTAGTTTCTGCGTTCCTCAAATATTTCGATATATTATCCGGTACTCGAAACGTCGCTTTTGTCCTATACACATCAAAATCGAGGGTTTTTAGAGATGTTCATCTGTAACGGTCGTGCTTGTGGTCATAATGACCTGATCTACCATGATTCACCTGCTCAAAATACCGTACGGACTTGACTTTTTTAGCGGATCTGCTATAGCCCCAGCCATCTCTCACGCAAGCGCGAAAAGAGCCAAAGTAGATCTGGCTCATCTCTTCCGGTGAGTATAGCAGGCCCTGCCTGAAATACTTAAAAGCTTGCGGCGGAAAACTGGAACAGGAGTTTATCATGGCACTTCCCGTCGTCACGATGGCGCAGCTATTGGAAGCCGGAGTTCATTTCGGCCACCAGTCCCATCGCTGGAACCCCCGTATGGCCCCATATATTTTTGGGCAACGTAATGGTATCCATATCATTGATCTGTCTCAAAGCGTACCTATGTTTGCTCGAGCCATTGAGTTCGTACGTGACATTGCTGCGAACGGTGGAAAGATTCTATTCGTTGGCACCAAACGACAGGCGCAAGACAGCATTGCAGAAGCGGCACAAGCTTGCGGCCAGTATTATGTCAATCATCGATGGCTGGGTGGAATGCTAACCAATTGGCGGACGATTAGCCAGTCGATCAAACGATTGAAGAAGCTGGAAGTGCAACTGGAGTCCGGTCAGGCAGGACTGACAAAGAAGGAAGTCTTAAAACTGACGCGCGATAAGAATAAGCTAGAGTTAAGCCTAGGTGGAATACGCGATATGAACGGCATTCCGGATGCTCTGGTCGTGATAGATACCAATAAGGAAAATATCGCAATCAAGGAAGCCAATACGCTTGGGATCCCCGTTATTGCAATTCTGGACACGAACAGCAAGCTTGACGGTATTGCGCTTCCGGTTCCGGGCAATGACGATGCAAGCCGTGCGATTAAACTATATTGCAGCACGTTTGCGGAAGCGGTTTCCGACGGTCGGGAGCAGTCAAAAGCCGCCGCTGGTATCGATGCCGGCGCTTCAGAAGATGCTCCAGCTGAATCACCGCAAGAAGTTCCAGCCGAATCATCGCAGGAAGTACCGGCTGAATAAAATCCGGACGTTCTGAAAAGCGTGAAATCGAACAAGGAAAGAGGTAAGCATGGCTGAAGTGACCGCAGCGCAGGTGAAGGCGTTACGAGAAAAAACCGGGGCCGGGATGATGGATTGCAAAAAGGCGCTTGGCGCCTGCGAAGGTGATATTGAGAAAGC
>Ga0056124_1000605_pt1 | contig 11865 bp, 7 predicted proteins | sample WorMetHEROISLAND_2_FD_70069 | JGI IMG/M metagenome (GOLD analysis project Ga0056124, IMG submission 70069) | Marine gutless worms symbiont microbial communities from Max Planck institute for Marine Microbiology, Germany - Olavius sp. 4 HERON ISLAND | ecosystem: Host-associated > Annelida >... | reverse complement strand
TTAGAAGTAGGACCCCTTAATCCAGCTAGGGGGTCTGGGGGAGCGCTGTAAGCTCCCCCAGCGGGGTCTGGGGCGGAGCCCCAGCCGAAATCGAATTTGGTGCATTTTAGCCTTAAAATACGACATCTGGTGGCAACAATTTTGATTATTTTCCTGAGAATCACCTGACCAAATTTAGTGCAGTTTAAACAATAATGGGAATATGGGGAAACCCAGCTGCCACCAAAAAAAATTTTCTACTCATCTTGGGGGGTGCACCTGCACCTGGTGCACCCCCCCTGCCTACGCCACTGTGTCCGAGTGATGTCAAGGAAGTGTTAAGTTCTTTTGGGGTTTTACGAATGAGTTAGTTGAATTCAACATGTTGTTTATGTTACAAGTACAACAACAATGTAAACAAAAAGAAATAAAACCAATACAGATATATTATGTGTTGTGAATACGCAGAAAACCACTGGTGCATGGAATAAAACAAATAAACAACTAAAACACCTTAAACCATGATGTAATAAACAGGACACTTAACAGCATTTAACACACACTGTCCTACACATACAATAGCGGCATACTGTCGTCATGCTAAAAATGCATAACACAAAAAGAGCATTCTGCTGTCTGAGCCAGTGACATAAAACATCACACAGCTATAACTGCCATCTTACAAAATTCAGCAATTTACACGAATAATAATTACATATAACGCTGTGCATTGATAAAATGGTGTGAAACAATGCCAGAATGTGTAGTAAATATTAGTCTCTGCCAGCAACGCAAAGCATATGCAACCAGTTCAAAATGAATGCAAAACAGTTTGACAATATACAGTCACAGTATCACTGCAAAAATACTGTGAAAATGAAAAGTGAATTCTTTACATGTGGCCAGGAATATAGCTAATTTAACGCAAAATCAATCACTACATATTAATATATGTCAATAATTTGAAACGTATGCAAAGAGTTCACATAGAAACCAAAGCGGTTTAACAATATACAGTTGCAGTACTACCGCAAAAATCATGCCAAAAATAGAAATGAAAAATGAGTTCTTTGTATGTGGCCAGGACTTGCTGGTGCAAGATTAATCATTAGCCTACAAGTGGAATACTTTCACACAAAGTCTACACATGTCCATCACAGTATTCTGCAACACTGCAGTTGATACGTCGTTACCATAATGCATATTCCAAACAGCTTGTACAATCCACGCTCAAAAACCTCCACGTGATATAAATGTCAAGATAACAAGCAACAGTTTGAATACACTTACGCTAACTCAGTGATGCACAACATCCCGTCTGCAAGGGCATATAAGGCCCACAACAGATTGCTATCCAGCCTGCCATATCCAGGAGAAACACAGAATATTGGCTCGCGACGCGCAAGCTAAGCTAGCCCTTATTGTCGCACAGATTTTATCCATCTGTCCATCCATCTGTCCGTGTGTCTGTCCGCGACAGCTTGAGCGCAGCATTGCGCGTCACGAGCCACATCGACTACCGGCTTGTGAAACTACATGCCTTGCAAATTATTCACTTACTGTCGCAAAGACTTGCTTTGCTTGGTAACACTGGTTTCAAATGGTGCATATCTGCAACTTCTGCAACACACCACTGCTCGATGTCTAATGTCCACTGTTTTTTTTGTCATTAACTACAACTTTTTGCCTCGGTCTGGCCCGACATCAAGACCATGTTACGGCCTGTGGCTCAGAAAAGATTGTGCACCACTGAAACAGTAATAACGACAGCCGTGATGAGATCATCAACAAAACAGATCCTCTAACCCACCACTAAGACACGCACGATAGGCAGTTCTCACGGGTCGCTACAATTTGTGGGGCCGGTCGCATCTAAGTAGCCGTAGAAAATGTGGGGTGGATCTGCACTAAGGAAATAACCCCAATCCAACCCCTCGCATGAACCCCAAACCCAACCCTAGCGCTGGAAAATAGATCTCCCGATCAGAGCGCAATCCGCCCTGCACTGCAAACTCTACGGACCCGTTTTCATGGTCACGCTGATGTGTCACTTTGTGGCGTGCGAAAATGTTAACTGAACATCTAACACATAATGACAGCGTATGACAACCAGCTCGTATGCAACACAAGATAACATTCTCTAACACAGCGGTGCATAACCTCTGTCCCGCGGGCCACATCTGAGCAGCAATGGGTTGTTATCGGGCCTGCAACTTCTAGAGAAAAACACCAACAATATGATACACCACATGAAATTGTATGCCTACAAATTATTCGTTCACTGTTTTACTTGCTTCTTGGACTTGTTTTAAGTAACACACACCTCCAATTTCAGGCAGGAACATGCCACTGAGCTCGGCAAAATATGCAAATATGTCTGATGTTTTTGTCATTAACGACAATAGCATTTTGCATTGCTCTCACGGTCTCACTTCACCCTTGATGACTTCACCACCATATTATGCAGCCCATGGCTCAAAAAAGTTGCACACAACTGCTCTAAAACAAATATACCATTAAACACAACATGGCAAGGTGAAACGAAGCTATATGTGGTGCGCTGTGAACCACCACCTTTAACACACAATTGCTCCCACCTAATCACAATAGCTTTAACGCTACACCAACTGGCAATCACCCAGCATTCGTACAGCCGGGTAAAGTCCAGGAATTTAAGTTAAAATTTCAAGAGCTGGAAAGGCTTACAATTTTACCGACGTTAACTGTGTTTGATCGGTTAGCTAAGTAATTTAAGTACTGACTCTAAGTCTATGCTGAATCCATTAACGTGTTTAAAACACCTTAAGCCAATGTCATAAAATCTACAAAAACTGGCCATGTTCACCGACTTTGCCGACATCCGCATAAAACTGGTCACTTATTGGAAATAGTAGTACGTTGATCCTTAAAAAACCTGGAAGTTTGCTTTCTGGGGTCCTGAAAAGTCCTGGAAAACAGTCAACAAGTCTGTACGAACCCTGACGTAAATTACACGCAGACAATAGATGATACGCTATTCGACAACGACAAGCAGACAAGCCTTGAATGACCATTCAGAATGTTCAATCTATGCTGCAAATCTATAGTTTAGGTCAGCCCAGCCACAATCCAACAGAAACGTTGTATATATTCTCAAATCCATGGCTGACTAATGTTTTAGCAGAATGAATACTGCACAAGCACCAATCTATCTCCGAAAGAATGCTACATTTGCTCATCACCACAATATGATATTACATTATGCTGCAAACGACCAGATGCCAAATTCTTGCTTCACAAATAACTACATAAATCTGCTCGAACAAAATGATGCCTGGAATATATGAAGATGGCTTCAAAAATCACAGAAGACCACAAAATCTGTTCTCATGGCTATCACGTGTATATTGCTGCTAACAATCACATGGTGACCATTCACCATAGTGTGAAACTCCATGATGCATCGCAACACAATAATGTTGCAATTACCCACGTCACGGACAACAGTATGCATGCATAACGCTATGTGGTGACAGAAAATGCACCACATCAGCTATTTTGCTAACGCTACAGGGTGCTTTTTTATTGAAACTCCGTGTAAGCTAATAATGTAAACATCAGCGTTGCCACAAACAAGAAGTTTACATTAAACAGTGTTTCCTGACAATTCCCTGACTTACTGATCAACTCTATGCGATCTCCCTGACAGCTGTCAAATTGACTGACATTTCCAGAGTTTCCACACACGTGGTCACAATGCAATAATACACATGTAGTTTATTACAGAAACTACTGTTGCTTTCGAATTATGTTTAACTGTCAATTTTCTTGAGTATTGCACTGCAGACACCAAAATATAATACCATTCACCAACTTGTCAACAATAACACAAAATGCAACCATAGTAGTTTAAACCAAACTTTTTCTTAAATACATACCGGTAGTGTTTCAATAAAAAGGCATCCTTCTTTCTTTCATAACTCCATCGAATGTCAATAAATTTGCGGCTGCAGCTGAAAGAATACTAATTCAAAATATTTGAACAAAATTTGGCTGTTAGTTAAACCTTCTTTGCTAGTTGTGACGTAACGGTGACGTCATGAAATGTGTTGTGACAAAGAAGTTAGCTTGTTTCAACCGGTGCTGTCAGTTACTGCAATGCTACCTTGCTTCGATGATAAATTTCATCTGGTTCACTGATGACAAACTGTTGAACTTTCACCACTGCAGCCCCAAGAAATCTCCAAAACAAAGGCATTCATGCACGTGCGGGGACAGTTTGACCTTTGCATGTTCCACCAAGACAATGCACTGGCACACAGAGATCGCGAAATGGACGAGTTTCTGGCTCGCCAGACCCGACTAGCAAAGAACAGTTAACCAACAGCCAAATTTTGTTCAAATATTTTCAATTAGAATCCTTTCAGCTATAGCTGCTAAAAATTTAGTGTACATTCTACTGAACGATTCAACTGAATTACAAAAGAAAGAAAAAAGGAGCCTTTTTATTGAAACACCGTGTGTAGTGTACATGACAGTCAAAACAGAAACTGGAACTGATATTTTGCATCATAACGAGACAGATAAACTACCCATCACCCTGACACATAAGCAATTGCATAACAAAGCACAAAAGTTTTGTATCTAATACAAGAGTGCACAAAACTAAATAATATCTGCCATCAGCGTGAGACATATACATAAGTTCCAAAATATGCAACTTATACACAGCTGAATTCATCACATGAATAAAATTGAAGCGTTTAGTGGAATAACCAGGTAAGTCCCGTTTTTTTAAATCGAGAAAACTACAATTTAAAGTTTCCGAAGTTCACCAGCGTGCAACTGGTTGCATCAGATTCCTACAAAATTTTGCACACATCATGTACACAGGTAATACAATACAAAAATGAACTTTAATTTTATGCTAACATGCATAAAATTAATTTTATAATGTATACCTGGTTTTTAGCTTCATTATTTTTATCAGTGACGGATTACATAGTGCTTATTCTGTGTGTGTGCATAGCACGACCTTGGAAAACCAGATTAAGTGCAGATACTATATGCCGATTATATTTTAACGGCCTGACATCTGCGCAGTTAAAAGCGAGGTATGTCGAGTTAACTATCAATTTGGCTGATAGTGTCATGCTGCGAAAGTTGGTAAACAAAGACGTAACTGCATTAAGTTAGCAAGATGGCAGAATATACACGAACACTCAAGTACATCGAGTAATCTACGGAAGGATTCATACTGCATAAAGCGATTATAGACTTACATGGTTTTAAAAAAACAGCCCAGCTTATTTTTCAGTTACGGAGGTCGCCATTAGCACCAAAAGATGCTTAGTTTTTCAAATACATTGAATTCGCAATTACATGGAAGAAAGAAGTAACCTGAGTTACTGCCTTACTCCAATAAACGCTTCAACTGTCATTGTGCTTTTACTTCTGTACACAAATTACAACTAAATCAGTCACATAAAAGTCACAACTTTGCTCTGCAGTGGCGAAGAGAACAACATTCAGTTAGAGTCCGCGCAATGACAACACAGCATACATCTACCACATGGTGATGTACAACTATTGCCCACAGAAGTTAAAAGGGTTGAAGGGTTGAAAAGTGTGTATAGCTCTCCAGCTCAGAGTTGTGGAGCGTCAACTGCCATACGGGATCACAGAGTGTTATCTGCCACCCAACACAGGTGAACATGCCCCACCTTAACCCCAGCCAGGCAGGCCTGTACTCAATGTACCTACCCCGGAGGGATGAAAGGCTGAGTTGACGTGGGCGGTTGGTTTACAGTCACCTATCCAGGTAGTAACTGGGCCTGGCTTAGGGCAACTACGTTGATCGGACACAATCCATTAACTACTGGACCACGCCACCACTGATGCCCAATTCACGATTAATCATGCACTTGGTCCTGTAGCTAAGTATACCGAGTTGTGGCCAGTACGGACTCTGTGTTATCACATTCTAAGTTCTGCTGCGACGACGTATCATCTCTACCGGATGGCAACGACGACAAGGGTGATTCAAGCGGCACGTCTGTCGGTGTCCGCGCCACTATGAAACAGGAGATTTGTGCTGCAAGAACAGCATCGGAAGGAAGCTCATCGGTTGTGCATTGCAGCGAGTCAAGCCGCTCAGTGTCACACTCAGTGGCAGTGCAGACATTAACAGCAGTTGGACAACTATCCCGCAATGATGCTTGGACCGCGACGCACCCATCGACAGTGCTGACCGTTTCACGCAAATCCGCATCGGCATCATCCTTGCCTGGAGAACAAACTGAACCACTATCTACCAATGTGGTCCTTCCCGCGGCTGTATGTTCAGATGCCGTACAATTAACCGATGCTGCATCAATCTCAGACCGCTGTGCATATAAACTAGAACAAGTTGCTGCTTCTTCATCTGTAACCTTTTCACACTGACTATTGAAAACTTCATCATCGTCAACATTCTTCTCACACACAACGCTCTCGACCCGAGTGCTCGGTGTCAACGAACCGTGATCAGATATCTCTTGCCGTAACTGTGACACGGCAGTCACTTCATCGGCAAAAGAGTCCGGTTCAGCAGGACTTGTTATCACAGACGATTCCAGACTACTGGTCGGTACGTCAGTGACGGGCTGCGTAGCTGAAGAAATGTTAGCAGTACTGGCTGGCAAAATCTCATCACCGACTGGCGACTTGTCTGCTGGACTGACATCACTAGAGGCAGCCTTGTTCACAATATGCACCCGGCCGACGTAATCCACATTCCGGTCCGCACGAGAATCGGCCACTTCACTTGCCAACTTGCTGTAGACAACAACCGGAGGAGCCGTACTGGATGGAAGGACGGTCTTGCTGACGGTAAACTTACGCCGCACACTCGCCGCAAACTTGCTCGTCTTCCCCGCTGCCGACGGCTGCGCCGCTGGCATCAGCTTCTCGTAAGATGACGCGGACGTCACAGAAGCCGTTTCAGTTTCTATGGAGATGGAAGCCACCACACCGTGACTTTGATGCATGCTGCTTGAAGTCTGAATGACATTATCCGGTCCGGCATCGGAGACGAGCTTCTGCGTATCAGAACCGATTACTTCTGCAACCTGTGCCTCGACGACGTCATGGGGCAACATACTGAAATCACTCGGAACGTACGCCGGCGATTCCAACGTCTCACTGCGAGCAGTTACCGAATGGGACAGACTCAGCGACGGTCGCTGACACAGTGCCGAAGTATTGGCAGAACTACTCTCAGCTGTATCAGCAGCAGTGCGGCCAGCATCGAGCGGCTGACTGTCACGCTGAGTGACTGGAACCGACGTATTCACCGCACTGTTGCTGTTTGACATGACATTCTGCGACGGCGACAGCCCGGCCAGGATTGCCAAGTTGCGAGCACTGAAGGTTGCTATTTCACTCAGGAGTCGCCGTTGCTGTTCAGCATAATCACGTATGCCCTACAAAGCAGCACGAGAGGCACTCTCAATGAAAATATCAACATGAAAAACTAAAGACGCACTGGCCGATTATCAGCATCTATCAATTGATCGATTGTTGCACAAAGTTACAAAACGCACCCACTGTAAAACTTCTGATTAATACTGAAACTCTGAATATGAAAACAGAAAGTACGTGAACTTGAATGTGTTCCTACAGGTGTATTTATTTAGCTGTTGACTTGCGTTCTTAACATGTTGTAGTCTCAAACTAGAAAACCTTGAGTGTCTTTTTTTAAACTAAACTCCTACGTGTTGCACTTTAGCGCATACCAGGAAAAAGTACAACATTTACAGATATGCCAGTTACGTAAACTGACAATCGGTCGATACCAAAATTATCAGCCAGTAATTAATGCATCTGTATAAAAAACTACAATCTATGTTCACTGATGAATGAGCACTGCAGCCAAGCAAAGTCACCATCATAAACTAGTATTAAATTAAATAAACATGCTACAAAATGAAACACGACCAGTGAGCACTGCACTTAAAACACTTCCAAAAATTGTTTTCTGAGGCCACCAAAAACCAAAAACAATTGTGGCGTGGCAATTTTGTCAGTTCATTAATGAACTTAGTGGTGAAGATATGTAGTAGCAAACGTCTCCTCCAGTGGTTTGAATGCAGTGCTATGCGGTAAGGTCGTTCTATATTATCACATACTTTATAATAATCATATAAAATGCAAATTTTATGCCATTATGCAAGCAGTTAATCGATCGTCAGTTAGCTAACTGGCGGAAATCTGCCAGTGAAAATGGTGGCCATTTTGACGGATGGTTAGTGCTACCAGAAATGCAATTTATGCAAATCGGTCAGTTAGAGTCAAAGGTAACTGACCGGTTAGCAACGGGAAACTGGCCCAAAGTGATGGCATACTTATGTGGGAATTCATGCATCAAGCTAAACAGAGGACATCACTACATGATTACGATGTTACTCACTGCCTCCTTCTTCGGTTCGCCATCGAGATCAATGCGTGTGACAGTCTGGTTGACCTTGAGTGACAGCATCAGTGCCATCAGACCGCCGGTGCGGATGTAATTGCCACGCAGGTCGAGCCGGATCAACTTCATCGTCTCGGCAATAAACTCAGCCAATGCAACGGCACCTAACAACGACAACATTACTTCAATCAGCTGCCGCATGCAGCTCGGCAGCAATATATCACAACAACTCTCGCTCACTGTAGCCGTGCGGTTATGACAGCACCATAAAAACATACATACAGAATATTGATCTCACACACACACAGAAAGTCTGTCACACTGTCAGAATAAAAGGTGCAGTCAGTCACACTGTCAGAATAAAAGGTGCAGTCAGTCACTGGTGGTGCATGGTGCGAATCAAAAAGCAGCAGCAAAACAGAATGTTTTGAGCTGGCATTTGAAAGAGCTGAGTAAATTTTTATTGTTGTTGTTTTGTTATTGTACTGGAGCGTGATCATGTGCGACCGGCCTCAGAAAGACCAGCATCTCTCAGCAAGTTGACGGCTGCAGTTGGTTCTTCAAACACGAAGGTGATGGTATCATCCTCATCGGAATGACTGCTCCGTGCATCTTGTAGTGCCGTGCAGTCCGTCATCGTCTCATCAGCCTGCAGCCGCATCGCTGGCTTGTGGCAGACTCAGGCTGATCTTGACTGAGTGCAGCTAACTTTTACTAATATTATTATCATATATAAAGACTGATTAGCACCGCAACTACATCGGATCGTGCTGCATCACAGCAGTCAAAGTGAAAATGACACATCATTAGACATCCAAGAAATTCTCATTTAGTGAACATTCATAATTCTCTACAAATTTAAGCCGTGTTTGCACTAATGCATAAAATCTATGCTGTTTGTTTTACGGCCCCAATTCTGAATGGATTAAAATTTTGCGAGTATCACTGACATGTGGTAACAAAGTCATCTTCAGTTCAACTGAATATGGTATATTTGCACTCTGTACATACTACATGTAAACATCTATTAATAGCAAAAATGTGACAGACTACTGGCAGAAACACTACACTCAACGTCCATAATGCTAAATATATTCTTTCCTTTATTATCAAACTTTCATATTAAATATGAATTGAACAGACCCTGCCACCTACCTATACTAAGGTAGCTTTTACGAATGCAGAACAAGAAATCTGAGCTCATGCTCATGAGATGCACAACAGCATCAGTTTAATTTCATACGCAGGTTGACTTGGTCTATCTCCAGTGATTTCGATGCAGTTCACTCTTGAAATGTGTGTTGCAGCCTGAAATCATGAAAATTAACTAAAAACCCTTTTTGGGGGTTCAAGGTCATCGACGTTGGTACCAACGGAAAGCTCGTCAGCAGTGCTTGTTATGGTATGCAGCAAGTCTGTGTCTATCTGCAACCGTTCTCACACTAGACGAGGTAATAGCGGTAAAATAACGACTTCTTAGGGTGTACCCCTCTTTGATGCCCTGGTTTGAGAGGAATCTCCTCACCCAGCAGCACAAAATTTGCTCACAAGAAACTAGAAACTCTACGCTATCATACGGTGAAAACCCGGAGTCTCTATCTTACCTGGGCTTGATTCGGTACTGCGTCATGACAGACAGACAGAATTACGATAGCTAATAAGCACTTAGCAGTAACTGCTGTTGCGTGTGAAAATGGTGCATGTGTATCAGTTACCTTCACAGGAGAGCTTGGCCGACTGTAAGCCAATGCGAAGAAGTGACTTGTTCTGTAGCAGACCATCTTTCAGCCGATGAATTCCTTCATTTGTGATGTTGTTGTGACCCAAGTTGATGGTTTCCAGCGACTTCATTACAACCTATATCAAATGACTCTAGACTTAGTATTTGGCCATACCAACAGGCCGCATTACTGGTCTTTCCTATCCACCCACCATCCATCTATCATGCGTCCGGTCTGTCTATCCTGTATGCACTCCAAACTGGAAAACAAAGAGGTGCAGAAATCACACTGAAAAACCAAAATTTGTGTAAGCAGTCCCCTTGCCAACAGTAACTGGGGTGCCAATTTTTACTTCTGTAATTTTTACGTCAAAGATCTTGATCTTTGACGTAAAAATTAAAGAAGTAATAAACCCGATAAAAATGAAGCATATTTAATGTAGACACTAAACATGCACGACCTGATTTTGTTATCATTTATGTCAGTATAATCAGCAAACAATGACTCTCAGGCTGACAGAGGAAAACCATCAGCTTTTGAAATGTGGGTTTAGTGGAGAATGGAGAAGATTAGCTGGGTGGTCAGACAACCAATGAAGAAATTCTATAAAAATCAGAACGTGCAGAAAAATGGAAATATATTGAATAGAATGCAGCACCACAAACTTGGATGGATTGGATAGGACACATCCAGAGGCATGATTCACTGTTACAGGGCATAATGGAGGGCAGGATGTTGGGCAAAACAACGAGAAGACGAGAAGTGCCTACAAATACTAAGCGACATCACAAGCAAAGACTACGTGACTATGAAAAGTGGAGCAGAAGACAGAAGCAGCTGGTGGAGACGATTGTCATAAACCTGCCATTTGGCTGAAGATCAAAAGAAAAGACAAAAGTCATTTTCAGATGACAACTAGGGCTGCTACTGATTAATTTCCAGAAATTAATTGAAATGAATCGATTAATTTAGGTTAATTTTTGTAGACCACAAAAAATGCAGAATTCAACTACTAGTTGTTATCTTTTGCAAACTGAAGCAAAACTGAAAAAGTGATGATGATGATGCAGTACATTATCTGTGCAGTCAAAGGTACAAACCAACACTATAGTCGTACAAGTACGAATCTTGACGACATGTCCTACATTTGAAATACGTGCAGTTTACAATCACCGGTCCAGATAAGTGCAGATCAGTGATTTTTCAAGTCCAAAATTTCAATCAATTAAAAAATTGATTTACTTTTTAACGATTAATCAATTAATCAATTGTTAATTTGATTATTTTTTTAACGATTAATCGGTGGAACAAACCAGTGCTCTGCCGAGTGCCATCATTGACTCGTATGTAATTTGATTGTTCCACACGACCAGAGTATTGAGAGCGGACCGTGAGCCCTGCTCTGATGCCCCATCGCAGATATGTGCCAGACCTACATCCTGACAATACAATCACACCAACGTTCATCTAAGTAACTGTACTTATGGCTCGTGCAAATTAAACGAAAAACTTGCAATGTGCCGCAGCCTCAAACCAGGGTTCAAAAAAACCTGGGTTTTTTAAAAAAAGCCCAACCCAGTGGGTTTTATTGGTTTTTTTTTGGACAAGCAGGAAAAATAGGTAAAATAAAACAAAAACTCAGTAACTTAAAACCTTAAAAGCTTTAAAACAATAAACTAATGCATTATTAGTGGCATATAAAGTATAAACTAAAGTTAGGTTAAAGTAGAAGTG
>Ga0056124_1000602_pt1 | contig 11872 bp, 10 predicted proteins | sample WorMetHEROISLAND_2_FD_70069 | JGI IMG/M metagenome (GOLD analysis project Ga0056124, IMG submission 70069) | Marine gutless worms symbiont microbial communities from Max Planck institute for Marine Microbiology, Germany - Olavius sp. 4 HERON ISLAND | ecosystem: Host-associated > Annelida >... | reverse complement strand
GAATGACCTTGAGCACTAAAATAGAGGTTTTTACGGATTTTACATTTGTTCGCAGTGGGCCTTCATACATGCACTGCTGTCGCGCGTTCCCTTTGCGTTAGCTGGGCTTTCTTGTATTAATTAGCTATTAGTCGTTGAAAGCCGTGGACGTTGTTCGTCAGAGGACCAAGCACAGTACTTTGTGCCGCCACGCGATCTCAACGTAACGCAACCGCATGGAACAGCAGATTCAGCTCACGTGTCGGGATATCGGGCGAAGTGAAAAGCTGGCAAAATAACGATTTTGTACGAAGATCTGCCGAGCTTGAAATTACTGCACATCTTTGCTACTACCCAGTAAGCGTATCGTCGACTAGTGGATGACGTTTAGTGGTTCAGAAAGTAAGAGCCTGTCTACACTGTAACTGCAGTCGTACAGCTTGTAAGTCTCATTCGCTGGTAACGCGGCATTCGACCCTGCAGTCAGTCATTCCGATGACACAAACTTCGTCCACACGGAGCATCCACCTCGCCGTGGTTTCTGCATGCCGTGGATCGCTGGCAACTTGGCAGTCGCTATTGCGGGTGACCGGGCATCCCCGCGATTAAATGCCCTCGCCCAGTCAACTGCCACTCCCTTATATTTCCCCCGTCAAATTTCCCCTCCCAATGTCAAAGCCTTTTTGTCCAAGAGCCCTCGCATTTTTGGGAGTGCAGAATCGCTTAGATTTAAAACCGGTGGGCGAATGACCTGGGGGAGCGGTAGACCGGGTTACACGTATAAGTTGGGGAGGAATGAACCAGGAGGCGGGCACTTGACCGGGGTGCGGGTGGGGGAGATTGATGCCATACCTGGTGTTGTGCGCCAGACTTCATCATCACGGGAGGATTGCGAATAGGACAAGGACTTTTATATGTGTATAGCTATACATATAGGAGCTATTGACTAGGACTGGGACTAGGACTATAGTTTGTGCGGCCAGTCATCGACTGGCTGACTGACCTCGGTAACGGTCGGACTGTAGCCCGGGTCTGGCTGCCATCTGGAAGCGGCGGTGGCGATCTGCGGAGGAATGTGCAATGCGTGGACTTGCTAGTATACATAGAGGAGTGCGTGGAATGTCGGTCAGCTAACGATCTAATGACATCGCACCTATCACCGGCTTGACGGCGGCGACCGGCGTGATGATAGACAGACAGGCAAACAGACAGACAGACAGACGTACAGTGCTGTTTCTAGGCACAACCACCTTGCGGCCGTGCAGTCTTCATTACAACGATATCATGACTAACTACGCGCAGCGGTTGGCGCAGTGCACGGTTAACGCTTTCGTCTCAATCAACGAAGTTGCTCATACGCCCGGCCACGTTACTACTTGGATGGGTGACTGTCTGCGGACACGTAAACCGTCTCCGAATACACCCAGGTCAACTCAGCCTTCTATCCCTCCTTCCCTTTGCGGCATTCTGAGTCGGCGAGTACTAAACCTAGCAACGTATCCATGTGGTTTATACACTGCGGTGCCTGACGCTTTGTACTTGTACTTGACCACGATCCAGGTAGGCCTAAGTCCTGTCAGTGACGAAGTGTCGTCATTCTCGTCTGTCGAGGAACAAGTCCGCCTGCCCAATGTCCTGCTCGGTAGTTCCCCGGGGTCTCTCCACGGCTTGCTTCGTGTTGTCCGTCCAGCGTCTCCGAGGACGTCCACGTGGTCGTGTGGTCTGTGGAGTCCATTGTATTGTAGCCAACGCTGCGCAGTCCTTCCGCCTGTCATTCTCTTCACGTGTCCATACCAACTCAGTTGAAATTGTTCTATGTAGTCCAGAACACTTTGCACACCGAGTTCTTTTCTGTTATCTTCATTCCGCAACCTATCTCTTCTGCTGACTCCTATGATCAGCCTAAGAACTCTCATCTCAGCTGCTTGTACTTTACTTTTGGTTGCTGATGATAATGTCCATGATTGTCTCACAGCCGAACAAGAAGTGGACGTGAAACACTTTTGTATGCTATCACTTCAGCTGATGTCGGTACATATCTGCCTCTCAGCTGCAAGACCAACATTTTTAAGCTGTACTGACGCTATTCAGCCTAAACTACTGTTCTTAGTGTTAGAAATAAAATAAAACGATATAACTTCATGTCAAAGATAAACAAAATGCCTGAACTGGGTATAGTTAGAACGAGACAAACCGATTTCTGAGGCATTTAAACTCGTAGGCTATGCGTCCTTTAAGTTAACTATAGGCCTACTGCTGTCAAAAAGTAGCTATAACTACTTTTAATTACTTCGAAAAATAAGTAGTTATGACTATTTTCCTTAACTACTGTTCAAGTAATTAGCTACTTTAACAACTACTTTTCACTGTACCGTAGTAGAAATAGGACAACATCAGCTCAGTTGGTCAAGACAAAACAGCTCCAATTGTATAATTTACACTATATTTCTTTTGGAAAAAACTTACAATGAAAAATGTGACGTCGCTAAAACGCCTAGAATATGACCATAATCGTTTGGAAACAGTAGTTGCCAAGTAGGCCCTATAGTTGTAACTGCTGTATAAGTGCCCGTCACTGTCAGTTTCACGCTGTGCGTTAGCGACGTTTTTGGTACGATCGCCAAAAAGTGGAGATCGTGTTTCAACTAATGTGTAGCAGGCTAGCAGCAGCTGCATGCTCAAAAATCTGCGACCCAGTCGGTGCATCTGGCCGGCGAAGAGAAGTCTACACATACAGCAGCAGCAGCAGCAGCAGCTACAACAATACAATTATTGGGTTTGTTTAGAGACTGCACAGGCTGACGCAGACATGTGACTCAGGGATTGCCAAAAAGACAACAGTTTTTAACGATAGTCTAGTTACTACAACAATTAATGACGCGGCCAGGTGATGATCGTGTCTGCCCACGGCTGCAGTCGTGCACTTTTGTAAGTTTAAAATAATGCAGTGCTGAAAGTTGAAACACGGAAGAACTTTTTAGTTTATGCGTTACGGTCCATCGTCCCAAGTTGACGGTGATGAGTGATGAGTTGTTGCAAAACCAATCTCAGACTCCGAAGAAAACTAGAAATATACTTTCTGTGGAGCGAGGTATCTATCGATGTCCCATTGCCGTTCTATTACACTGTACCTGCTGTGTTTAACCGTCGTTTATTGACATTTTTACAGCCATTGTTGGTCTCGACATAAAACCAACTTATCCTCAAAACCTATGTCTTTCCGTCCCTATTTCATATTCGTTATGATCATTTTATTTTCACAAAAAATAACGTTAACTGCAGTATAAAGCGCACACAAAAACACGATAGCATGTGAAAAGTGTAAGTGCAAAATCGTGCAGTCAGCTGTTGCTATAGAATGCCGTGCCATCGTTGACGACGTTGGCGACCATGCGCTGCAAGAGCACTCTGTCCTTCGAAGCCCTGATGAGCTGTGTTGGGCTCACGTTATCCTTCCACGATGCACGCAAACTATCCAAACCATTTAGTCTCTGACGGGCACCTCATGCAATAACCAATGAAATCAAAAATGGTTGTTCGGCGTTTATTCCTGTTTCCGGCGTGTAGTTCGGGGAGTAGCAATGATGACTGCGGTACGGTGGTGATTCGCCAGGTGTCTGGTGTTGATGTCGGTCAGTCCTCGCCACTAATAGAACTCATTCAAGCGCCGCAGAAGAGCGGCACAGCGACCAGTGAGTATAGCCGGCGTGCCGTGCCGGCGTCGGGGTGGTCGGTCAGCGTGACCAGGTAGGTGCGAGCGCTCGGTTAATGCAAACCAGCAAGCAACAGACAACGTCTGCAATCGCAACGCACGGCGGCGGCGTTTGTAAACAATCCGACAAGTTGACGTCGGCGACGCGACGGCGTTCTCGTGTCGACGCCGGTCTGTCTTCGCGTCAAGCCGGTCATCGACCGACTGCCGTTGATCTAATAGACACGAGTCAAGTGCACAGCCCGCGCTCAACTTGATGTGTGTGTGTGTGTGTGTCTCTGCTTACAACCTAGAACCTACACACCTCTCCCTCTCCCTCGCCCAACCTCACGAACAAAAAAAGTTTCAGTCATTTGTAAACTTTGCCCTCAGTAAGTACCAATCACCTATATAATTCCAGCTATAACTCCAGTTGCATCTTTGTTCTCTCATTAGGGACTATTAGTGTTACCATTTGCACTTATGTACTTCGCTGCACTTATGGACTGTGTTATTTTGCATTTATTATTTGTTATTTTGTTATTATTATTGTTGTTGCACTGTTTGCACTGCACTGTTATTCAGCTATTCGGCTATCTTCATAGCCGCAAGTGTGCGAAATGAACTCATTCATACTCGTGACGGCAGTTTTCCCGTGCCTTATAGGCCCAAACTCCACTACTTCGAGTTGTTGTGGATTTGTTGGAGTTGGGCAAGTCTTACAACAAGCTGTGCAACATCCTGACACGCTGGGATGCTGTTCATTTGTTGTGGGCCTTCGATTTGATACGGAATTGTGCCGTACAGCTTGTTGTACAGCACGTTGTGTAAATCCAGAACAAATCGAAGCAAATGGAGTTTGGGCCTTAACCGACGACAAGCTGTGAAGTAGTCACCATCTCCAGCAACTTAATTCTTTGGCGACGCAGACGCAAAAGACGACACGAAAAAAAATGGAACCCGGTGACTGCAGCCAGCTGTTACGGATTATACAAAAGTTTAGCGGCAGCGAATCCGTATAGCGTAGCGAGTCGATGAGGGCGACGTACGCAGCGTGTAGCTTGGGTTAAAACTCTTTGAGGATAGAACCGTTCCTGTATCCAAACACGTAAAACTTTTAGTGCAACAGACGGCATGCGAAGATTTATAAACACTGGCTGAAATCGAAAGAAAAGAGACGACGTGTCTGGCAGCAGTGATAGCTACGATTTTTTGTTGAAGATGTCGTTATCAGTATAGGCCTGCGTCGCCTAATGTAGGCAGACAAGACAATAAAAAGACGAGCTGCTTGATTCGACATCCTGCCACTATGCAGTTCCTTATTATATATTAAGCGGGTATCGGATATTCTCCTTCACCGCCGGACATTTTCTACACCCGACTCATAAGACATTCCTCTCCTTGATGAGCAGTGTGGCTCAGCACACCAAACACAGTTCCGTAAGACGCATCTCTGGGAAACACTGTTGATCCTTAGTCAGAATGTGTATAGCTCGACTTCGTTAGGTCTGTGAGTACAAGTACCGGTACTTTAAACTTTTATACTTTAAACTTTAAACTGTACCACTATTCAAAAATAATAATATGAGGTAGCAGCAAAATAAACGGATTATCTCATCTTCGCTTGCGGTATTCTTCAGACTGTGTAGTTTGCCGGTCGTCGTAGGCGGCGGGGAATGTCCTACGTTTTTGAAAGGGGCGAGGAAAATGTCCGTCTCTAGACTACAACAGATGAGTGTGCGTGTCTGGTGAGAGGCACAACTGGACCTTGGATGTGTGCATGCAACTCGTGAGTTGTTTTTGATCACTTCACGCCATTCCGTGCCTACGTCAGTGCGTCTCGGTTCCATCCCAGGTGCTTGCAGCTGCTGCCAGACGAAAAACTACAGCTTCCAGCGACGTAACGTATCACGTCGTTTCGAGCGACCCCGTGGTCGGTGCCGTGGAGTGCATCGGTGGATGCGTGCGTCCTTGGCCGTCATCCAGACACGGTGCACTGAAGTACGCAGACCTGCAACTGACGCTCTGCTCTCTCGCGCAACTTGCAAAAACGTTCACGTCGACTTCGCAATCTCTCACACTACTCACGCTCGCTCCGCCGTGTTTCACACGTCGTGCGTTGCAGCTCTGAACTGTAGCCTAACGAGACGACGGCGTCAGAAAATATTCACGTTCGCTCAAAGGATGACCAGTAGCCACTTAGCCTAATCTACCGCACGGAACCATACGGAAAACTAAGGAATAAACGATCAACCAAAAAAAAAACAAAAATCGACTTAATATCTATGTTCGTTTCAAAGCAAAAGTAATGTGAGTTTTTACCGGTCTGTTTTATATGTGTAGGATCATAGATGTGATGTATCGATTGAAAACCTTTGCTTGTTAGTGGCCGTCGGCCCCTCGGTGATTTTATTTCACATTTTTTGTATGTGAGCAAATAAGTAAAATAAATACCGTATTTTCGACGCGAGCAGCGCCGAATGACGTTCAGTATGCTGACAGAGAATGGTTGCGGTAAACTTGAGATGTTGTAGATGAACGGTGGTCTGGCGACTGTGGACGGTGAGGCCGGCGGCTGTAGAAACACGATGTAGCGAGACCCGTTGACGGGTAGATCCAGCGACGCACACAGTTCTTCGTCAACGTCGGACGCAGGCCGTGCAGAGGTCGCTCGTGCGAACGTTCCAACTGAAATCGTCACCCGACCACGCCGATGACGAGGTCGGCGCACGGACTGATCCAGTCGTCCCTTGAGTACGTGTATCACAGTCAGACGGGCGTGGTACAGAACAACACCCGTCGGCGTCCTGTCGACTCTGTGCAGGTCCGCCACGACGGCGTCGACGACGATTGACGCAGCGACTGTCCGTGACTCGACGTCGAACCACTGCGCCAGTCCACAACTTGCTGCTGCCGCTGCTGCCCGCGGCGGCGTCGTCGTCGTCATCGTCGTTGTAGTCGTTGTTGTCGTTGTTGTTGTGGACGACTGAACGATGGACACGTAAACGACTAGACCCAAAACCTGCGACCAACGCATCGCATCAGACTTACCCGCCGCCTTCCTTCACCACTTCCTCCAGCTACTTTTATATCACCTTTTCCACTCTCGATCTGTTTCTTAATGTCGGTCCAAGATGCAGATACTTTGTGATACGTGCGACAATAGTGACTATTTCCGACGAGGAAAATTCATCGGCGACGACTCAAGTAGCATGTGCTTGCACGTCATCTGATCTCGTCTGTGAATCGTTTTCGATGATCTACGGAGAACATCTTCGCGATCTGCAATATACGGTAATGCGGGACTAAAACGAATGACGAAAACAATAACGTCGTCGTGTCAAAAGATAGGAGGTTTCTACCGTCGTGTGAACGACGGCGCGTGTACTCTCTGTCTGTCTGTCTGTCTGCAACGTGTTGTAATGTTGACGCTGTTTTATGCTGCTGCAGCTGCCGCCGCTATAGTTTGCTATCTTCCGCTGCACCAGGCGCCGCCGCCGCTGCTGCTGCTGCTGCTACAACACGAAGAACTGATGACGCGGCAAAAACTCGTCGGCATGACGAAGACCACCCTGGAAAAGTCGAGTAACCGTCCGTCCGACAGCCAGTCAGTTGTAACGATCGTCTGCTTGGGCCAGCTAGGTGAAAGTAGAGATGGGCCGTTAGGACGATCGAAAAACACCGGTGCTATCTCAGCCTATCTATACCCTACAGATAGGCCTATACGCTGCGGTAATCACGGCGTCCAGTTACCAGTTCGAATAGTTGATGTAAAGTGCAAAGTACCAAAAAACAAGAGATATGAACTAATGCTCATAAGACGCGCGACAGCTTTAGTTTAATTTCATGCGCAGCTTGTCTTGCTCAATCTCCAGTAATTTGGGCGAAAATTCACTCTTCAAATGTGCGCCGCAGCCTTAAATCACGAAAAATTTACTAAAAACCCATATTTTTGGATTTCAAAATCGTTCGTCATCGATGTTGGTACCCCCGGAAAGGTCGTCAGCAGTGCTTGTTATGATGCGCAACAAGTCTGTGTCTATCTGCAACCATTCTCGTGCTAGATTAGTCGACAGTACGAGCGTAGCATAAAACGCGCGTTTTGAAAGGGTCTTCAAATTTGACGCTTACGTACGGAGGACTGCTTGAACTTAGGGGGTCAATACTTACACTGTTAAAATCTACATTTAATGCTAAAAATTTCGTGTGTATGTTGTCTTGGTCTATTTTCAATAGTTCCGGCACAATTCACTCTTGAAATGTGTGTTGCAGAATGAAATCGAGAAAATATCACTAAAACCCTTTTTGCGGTGCGGCGGGGGGGGGAGGTTAAAGGTCGTTCAAGGTCATCGATCAACCTTGGAAAGCGTGTCAGCAATGCCTGTTATGGTAAGCAAAAAGTCTGTGTCCTTCTGCAACCGTTCTGACGCTAGACGAGTTTTGTTAATAGCGGTAAAATAACGGTCTCGTAGGGGGTACCCCTCTTTGACGCCCTCATTCGAGGTGATTCCTCACCCACCGGCACGAAATTCGGTCGCAAGAAGCTAGATACTCTACGTTATCGTACGGTGAGAACCCTGAGTCTCTATATTTTGCAACATTGCGGTATTTTTTTGGTAGTGACTGTTAAACGAACTTAAACACCACCAGACAGTGGTTTTACACAATTGTTCCACAGTCGCTAATAGGCCTAGTCGATCGGCCGTGTAAGCCTGCACTGTTGTTCCTTTAATCACGCATGACTGCACCCGTGGAGATATCGACCAGTGCCCCTTCTGACGACAGTATAGAGATAGGCGCAGTACAAGTGCGAAAGCGTGGAATAAAAATCAGTAAGCGGCACATCTCTGGGATGGAGAAAGTAGCGCCGCAGCGTATACGTCAAACAGTAACACCAGGTTGTTGTTACGCTTCGAACGCTTCCTCACTGCAAGTTGCAGCACCAGGCGGCGTGTCGAGACCGACGGCGCCTTAACAGACGAAAGATCAGCTCGTTAAATCGCCCACTGGCGTCTTCTGCATCCTACGGACCAATAACACTTCTCGGCCTATACACTGCGCGAGTGTAGGCCTACAGCAGCTGCTTCTAGGCCTACGTCGCCCTGCTACGTTGCTGTGTCTATAATACTATACGGTGCAATTTGTCATCGACGTCATAAAATTCGGTTGAATGCGTCGTATGGCATCATATTATAATTCAGAAACCAACATTTTGTGCTTTGTAATTTTTGAGCATGTTACTGTTTATCATCGTCGTCATCGCAAGCTTGTCTTGACGTAGTCCTCCTCTGTTTGAGTCTGGGTCTTTGTGTTGAGAAAATATTTTTGTTACTTATTGCTATTAATATTTTATTACAGTAACGAAACAATAATTATAACTATTTTATTATGCTTTTCTTATCTACTGAGTAGCAAGAACTGCTCACATTGTCATTTAACGCCAATTTTATATTTTTGTTAGTCAAATGGTCTAGTAGTCAAAATATATTCGTTAGACCCAACAAATTTAAAATACTAAAAAAACAGATAAGCTATTGTGCGATCTGGCAAAATGCAATTAAACAAAACGTTGATGACTTCGCGCTTTTTCGGTCAGAAAGAACAGCAAATATCACACACTGATACTGATTGGATGTTTAGGTTGTGAGATCAATTCGTGCGCTGTGCTTAGCTTTTATTAAACAACAAAATGACAGTTTAATCTTTTTGAAGAGGAACGGTTCTAATGCAGTCGCCATGAGACACTGCACGATGCATCTTACTATGCAGAGCATTAGGCCCAATTCGTTCACATATTTCTTTCATTGAGATCGCTGACCAGTGAGTCTAGCCTGATAGAACATACGGTCGGGAATTGCGAAATAAAGCCGCAAATCGCTGCTTGGATCACTGTACGTGGTGTCGCGGCATCTGTCAGGATGATAACGGTCCAGGGTAAACACAGACAGGCTCCGATGTCTCGAGACCTGAGTTGGTATTGGGATCTGATGTTTTGAGATTCTAATCCAAAGTCCCATGGTTTTGATCTTGAGGATCAGAGTCTTGGTCTTGAAAGATCGAGTCTTGAAGCCCTAACTCCACTTTCTTCGACTTGCTGTGAATTTATTCTACAAGAAGCTGTACAAGAAGCTGTGCAACAAGTCGAAAGTCTACAGCAAATCAACAACACCTGAAAGCCTATGTCAAGAACATGTCAAGATATTGTACTGCATCGTAGTAAGACTAGAACTTGTTGACCAACAAGTCCACCAGGTAAACGAGTCCACAACAAATCGAGTTAGTGGGGTTTTAGCTTAAGCCCGCGTGCTGTGCTGTGCAGAGAACGGTGAACACGTTGAACCGCAGCCTGGCGTCTTCCGCGCATGCAGCGCCCGACGGACAGACACACAGTCCGGTAGTAAGTATAGGACGCACAACGACTTCCAGCAGTACTACGCAGAGGCTACTTGGGTTCGTGACTGTGTGTATATACGCGTGTGTGCGAAACACTTACGAGCGTTCGGCAGTTCCAGGAAGTTGGAGAGACAGGCAGCTGCAGCGCGCGGTCTGGCGGAACGGACGACCGGGCGGACGTACCGACAAAAGCGCCAATTTACAGACACGCCTGTGCGCTCCAAGTACATCATCTGCTGCCTCCGTCTGTCTGTCTGTCTGTCTGTCTTGTGTCCGTGTTGTCGACGTAGTCGCTTGCAAGGGCAGACGTTAGAAACGATCAACAATAGTATGTTGTATTGTAGTATGCACTATATACTTATCACCTTCGGTAGTTAAATTCTCATCTCTATGAAAGTCTAGAACATCGCTGCAGGCCTTCGTTGATCCTTCTAAATGTTTCCGTTATGACAATGACAACAACGTGTATGATCACAACGCGTTTATGCAGTGTGTCATAGTACAGTGTATAGCCTATCATGACGTTGTGTATATTGAAGATTGTTATTGGTGTCGCACCTGCTCAGCGCATTCGAGGTTTTTACGCGCGACAGCACGTAGTGCTAAGTGCGTACTAGCTATCGTAATTTTGGCTGTCTATCTGTCCGTCCGTCCGCCACGACCCGGTACCGATTCAAGCTCAGGTGAGATAGAGACTACGGGTTTTCACCTTATAACAGCGCAGAGTCTAGTTTGTTGTGACCAAATTTTGTGGTCCTGCATGGGTGAGGAGATCCCCTCCAACGAGAGCATCAAAGAGGGGTTTCCGCGTAAGAAATCGTTATTCTATCGTTATTAACTGGTCTAGAGTGAGAACGGTTGACTTTGAACCCCCAAAATAGGGGTTTTAGTGAATTTTTCTCGATTTCAGGCTCCAACGCATTTTAAGAGTGAATTTTCGCCGAAATTACTGGAGATAGACCAAGACAACTTGCGTTTTAAAATTAACTGATGCTGTCGCGCGTCTCATGAGCATTAGCTTAGATTTCTTGTTAATGTCATGCGCAGTATAAATTCACGTTTTACTTACTTACTTTCTCGCCCTGGTGCGTATTTTGTAGACGTTTGTTGTGTCTGTATTCAGCGATTGATTGGTTGGTTGACTGCAGTATACATGGTCGAGCGTTTAGACGTTGGACGCTAAGGCAGCAGGCGTCGACATAGAACTAGGACTATACAATATACTTTAGACGTCATTTGCTGCATCTTTTGCTGGTCGCCACGATTAGCAGCATACAGTTAGCCTGTCATCAAGCAGGAAGATTCGATATCGAATTCAGAGTCTGGTAGTGGTAGTCAGTGATGTAAACCGTTATACGAGCTCAGGATCTCAAGACCAAGTACTGTAGCTAGCCTACTAGCCAGCGACGACGCACTGACAGCGTGCATTCTGGTGGTATCTGCAATAATCACTTTTTCAAAATCTACGTCGTATATTGCTGAACTATAGTTTTAGGGAAATATATACCACAAATTTCGGGTGGAATACATCGCGCGGCGTGACTCATACCCGTGATGTAGTCCTCGAGACCAAAGTCTCGGTCTCGAGGCGCCTCGAGGACAAACAGTAAAGTCTTGGTCTTGAGACCGAGAGACTTGGTCTTGGTCTTGACAAAAAAAGTCTTGAGAATTTTCAAGACTTTTCCATTTTCTAATAGCTATAGTAAAATAAAAAAATAACTTAACATTCCGGTTAAGTCAAGCCGTATTGCAATGTTGTCAATTGTCATTAATATGAAAATTATGAAGTGATATACAATGTATATATTC
>Ga0056124_1000599_pt1 | contig 11888 bp, 5 predicted proteins | sample WorMetHEROISLAND_2_FD_70069 | JGI IMG/M metagenome (GOLD analysis project Ga0056124, IMG submission 70069) | Marine gutless worms symbiont microbial communities from Max Planck institute for Marine Microbiology, Germany - Olavius sp. 4 HERON ISLAND | ecosystem: Host-associated > Annelida >... | reverse complement strand
CTCCTGGCGTGATCGTGGGCCGGACACTGGAACACCAGATGCTCGACCGTCTCGTCGGCGCTGTGGCAGTGCGGGCAGATGGCCGAGTCCCGGCGCCCGATACGGTGAAGGTAAGCCGCCTCCAGTGGGGAATGACCACTGGATACCTGTGCCACTGTCACGCACTGGTCCCTGGGCCAATCCCGTTGCTAATGCTGGTAACTGTAGTCTCTGCCTGTAAAAACTCGATGGACCCTGGACCCTGCATCATTGCTTGTGTTTGACACAGGAGAGTTTATGACAGACGCAGTAGTGAAGTGGAGACATTTGGTGAACGGCGTGTAACGTGTATGTGGCACGTCGGTCTTCACTATCTGCTGCCTTTCTCAACGTTGACTGCCGAAGAGCGCAGCAGATACGTCTTATCTGAAGATGATGCCGGTATTTCTGATTATTTTTATTCCGATCTGGGTGTTCTTGAGTTTTCTATTCATGACACTGTTGGATTTACTTTTACGGTATACGACATTCGTCATTTGTACATACCCAATTCCGAGATTTTCTGGCTCAGAAAGTGACTAAAATAGCTTTCTACTTAGTCGTTGTCGTTCTTTAACTTACGTTTGGACTTAGTCCACAGTTCTGGAAATTTCACAGTACTGGGGAAGTTGTGGAAATTAATGATTTCATGGATGGATATTTCTGGAAAAACACATTCTGATGCTCTTTTGTACAAACTTCGCTGATCCTGCCCACTAATGAGTGTTTCGCGCTTCAGACTGACTACACTGCTCAAACTTATGTTCATTGATCCTCGTTATTAATTGATTTATTAACTTATTACGGCTTTTGATGTAAATTTGAAGATGCAGTTAGTTTTGTTTGCTTTGGTCTTTAGCTGCAGCTCTGTTTTGCGGTAGCTAAATGGCATTAATTTTTGCACTCTTGTTTTATGTATGCAATCACTTGCTATTGACGTTGTTATGGCGTGAAATGGCGTCTTGTGTACCGATGTGATGTTAAGAAACGTCCACTCATTTACTTGGCTGTAGATAACAACTTAGCCATACTATATACGACTCTGATCCGAGAATCAGGCGGGTAAGGAACAAAAGTAACATTCGGCTTAGTACTAGGCTAATCACAACTTCACATTTTGTCACTGCTTTAGTACTGAACCTGGCATCGGAATCCCAAGATGAACCACTTTTTGGACTAAATGTATTTCTCCCGGGAAGATGTCACTGTAACATACCTGGGCCTCGTCCCGGCGACCGCACGGGCGATCGGGCACCTCACTATAGGTGAGCCGCTGTTTCGGGGTATCCAGCTCCCTGGTCCACAATGACGGGCCATATCCACTGTCGGGCACGAGGCCGGGTCGTTTACCTTCTCAGACAGGCGATTCGGTACTTTCGGGCTTTTCGCTTCTATGTTCGGGTGCCTCCACCCAATGTTGACATGCAACGAGTGCCATTAAAACAATTACCTTGTTGTTATTTATGCTATTGCTGTTCCAAAACATGTATGTTTATATAATTTATATAATAATTAATTTATAAAATTATATATAATTGTTTAATGTCGATATTAATTATTAACTTATTGATATTTGTAATTATTTATTCTATATAATTTTCATGTATTGGTGCTGGCAGGTCAAAGATGGCTGGAATTGTCATCAGCGAAGAATAACATTTCACAACTGTCAGAAGAGTCTCAGACGTGTGTCCGTAGCACAAAGGTATGCCTTGACTTTACACCAGGGGCCTAATTTACAAAACTTCGTAAAATGCACTTACGAAAATGTTACGAGAGAGTTACGAATAGTTTCGTAAACTCTTTGTAACTCTGTCTTAACTCTCAAGTTTATCGTATGTTTTTCGTAATTCCTTCGCAGTTCTTTCGTAAACTTTTCATACGATAGCTTATTAGCTGACATACGAAAGAGATACGAAAGACTTGCGAAAGAATTACGAATGTTCATTTTACGAAGTTTTGTAAATTAGGCCCCAGATCAGCAATAATAATAGTAGTTACCATTCTGTGATTCTGTTTGCTGCTTCATTGTTCTCTTTTGTTCGTTAGTCATTAGATATGCAGACTGCTCTAATGACTGTTGTTCAGTTATTCTCTGTTAGATGGTGTATTTTTGCCTTCCATTTGTTCCTAACTTGTGCATCCTCTCCTGTTAGCTTAGCACTTTTCATATTCTCACTGCCACCATTCACCAAAGTCTGAAGCAGATACCGAGCAGTAGTTCACCAGACAGTCACCGATACATGTTTTAACTGAACCGTGCAGAATCTATCTTCATAGACAAGACCAGTCAAAGGCTGCAAGCAGTAAAACTAGCAGTTGAACTGACCATATCATTGTTTCGTCACTAATATCGTGTGTTTTTGCTGATTTTGATTATGTTAAATGGACCGATGCGCAGATTCAGTGATTTGTTCAGTTTTTGGCAGGTTTCTTGCCGACAGTATACGCTGTTTAGTATTTAAATTTATTTACTGTACTTATTCGGTCATTTGCCATAGCAGGACCCTAAGACTGGAATCGCCTTTCGGCAGACATCCGTGTGATTGACTCGGTGAACTCCTTTAAAAGGGCTTTAGAGACATTTTCATTCTGCTGACCATTAGTATAGACCAGACACGTCGTGCCCTTGTAATTGATTTTCCATGTTATGGTGCGTTAGAAGTTGTCAGTGTTGTTATTATTGTCAGTGTTATTATTATTATTATTATTATTATTATTATTATTATTATACAAGCCTGTGTGTATGCAGCCGTTAGATACAATCTGTAAGCAACATCCACAGACTGCTGCTGGTGGCCACACTGGTGGTGCTTCGGCTGAGAGCGACGCGTCACCGCGACAACAACCAATCTGTCGGTCTTGTCGCCTCCGCAGTGACGCCGAGACATTCTTCGCCATCTACAACGACCACAGGTCATCTATGGCGTTATCATGAGCTCATTCTGATCTTACTTACTTACTTACTTATTCTGTGAGATTACGACCGAAGACGGCGAAGAGCTTCACTCGTCTTTTGTATGATTTATAATCATAACGTTTGCTAGCATTGTGTGGGCAGGGTTCCCACGCTTCCTAGAAAGTCCTGGATTTTTTTCTCGAAAATTCCAGGACCTGAAAAGTCCAGGAAAATCAATTTGGTCCTGGAAAGTCCTGGAAATTAAAGCTTAAGGTCCCGGAAAGTCGTGGAAAAATATCCTTGAAAGTCGTGCATTTTTCTAGTGGTTCAAATGGAAAACAGGCAGCAATAATATAGCACCCAGTTTGTGTTGACTGTTGCTTACTTAAATACAGTGTGGAATGTTGATGAATTTTTCTGCAATGGACTACACTCTGAATATTGTAAGTAAATGCCATTTTTTTCTTGAGTGGGAACCCTGAGTGGGCTGTCAAAGTTGGTTAGACTTACACTCACTGTCAGTGGAACCAGTTCTTGAACATAAACATTGTTATTTGTATTATTATTGTATAGTGCCATTCGCCAGAGTGATTGGAGAAGGCCAGTTGGACGACCCCACTCCTCCTGGATGGCCACTCTGAAGAACGACCTATCTCTGCACAACCTTATCTATCATGATGCTATCGAATTGGCCCTGGATAAGCCACTGTGGGGACTATTGGCAGCAAGCGGAGCTATGCACTGATGGTGCATGCCGAATAATGATGATGATGATGAGTGCTATATTATCGATATTATTGTAGTGAGCTGTCGGAGTTGGTGGACTGCTTGTCAAAGCACGAGTTTGACTCGCTGGCCGTGAAGCCAGTACTTGAACGCACACCGATGCAGTTTCTGTCACATCGCCAGAGGCTGCTGCCACACGTCACGTGAGATCACATTCCTCCCTTACCTTACCTTACCTTCGGGGTGGGCATGTTGTTACACCTGCCCACCGCTGAGGCCGTAAACAGTTCGGCCCAATGCGCAACCCCGATGTAACCAGAAGGTCACAGTAATCAGCTGTGAAGCCGAAACATCGGCTGTGAAGCCGAAATCGGCTGTGAAGCCGAAAAATCACCAGCCACCTGGGACTGGTGACTTGTAGTATGGTTGCTCCTATCAGGCGGTCTGCGCTTGGTTAGCTCCTCTCCTTCAGATTAAAAATCGTTGGGGTCATCGGTGCATAAGCCCCACCACCACGGCAAGGTGGCAGACCATGGTGGGGTATCACATTCCTCATTGCTAACAACTGTTCATTATCTGTTGCTTTGCTGTTCTTCTCTGCAAACTGAGCAAACAAACAAAACCTGTTATGATGTGACTTTCAGTGTTCTGATGCTGTCCGTTGGGGGCGGGGCAGGAAAGACATAATACTTACCACTTTGACAGTTTCCAAATGTTTTCTCCTGTGACAACTGGTCTAAGCTGGAGCAACGTCAGAAAAATTGGTCAGATGAAGAAAAAGAGAAAGCAGTACAGTTACCATGGTGCCGTGTAAGCTGTTTCTATAGGTTAACACAGTGTGGCTATGTTTCAGGAAAATATAAGAATGATTGGATGAAAATGTGCAAATTTAGTGGAGGTTATTAAGCTAATTTTGGAAAAACCGTGGTCGATTTTAAATGGAGTAAATGAAGATTACGTTTGCTGTGGTATTTTTTAAGCAAGTCTGTTATTATTGAACATCTGTGGTTGCCATAACTTGTATAAACAGTCAGATGAAGTAGCCTAGGTTAGCAATGATGTGCACTTTTGACTACAGCAGTTTCTGGCTGCTAGCTACAACTACTCCGTAGTCCGTAAGTAGTTAATAAGTAGTTGTAACTACTTTTTAAAATAGTAATCAAAAACTTGTTATAACTATTTCGAAGGTGGTTGCTGCAGCAGCTACAGCTACTTGGGAGCTATTTTTCTAACTGGTTATAGGCAATCCCAAAACCATTCTATTCCTCAAATACTATCCTCCTTAGACATCTGGCACCCATCGGACAGACTTTTCACGAATTTTTCTTGCTTGTAGGTTTTTCATTTGAGTTTTTCTCGTTTTATTTCTCATTATTTGCTTTTTTTAGTTTTCTGATCTTAGTCTCAGACTTTGGTCTAAGTACGTACTCAGACCGAAGTTTAGTTGAACTCTGGTCTAAGTAGGTACTTAGATTGAACATTCACTCAGTGAATTGGCTCAGCGAAAGTCAAGTCAAAAAGTGAAGTCACCCATTGCTTATTGTTGTAGAATGGTTCATCAGAACGGTGGTGGCTCTATAGAGGACAGCGCCAGCAGCATGGCAGTACCGGTGCCGATGGTGTCGAGGTCTGGTGTTGATGCAGCTGCATCAGGAGGACATGTTGGTTCCGCCAGCAGTTGGCCGTCACAGCTCAACACGGTGGACGTCAGCCACAAACTGACAGGTCAGTACTCTGCTCTAGCCGTCACTAAGGTGTTAAGCTCTTTATGGGAAACCCATCTCAGAGCTGTGCCGTATGGGATCGCACAGTGTCACCTGCCACTCAACACGGGTGAACGCACCCCACCTTAACCCCAGCCAGGCAGGTCAGTGCTCGATTTAACTACCCCGGAGGGATGGAAGGCTGAGTTGACCTTGTTGGTTGGTTATATACCGAGATGGTTTTCCTGTCAGCAGACCATCCTAGTAGTAACCACTTGATAGCGACCCGACCGGGAGGCAAACTCATGGCCTTTTGATTGTAAGTCCAGCATCCCAACCGTTATCCAACAAGCCACCATTGCGACTGCAAGAGAGAATATACAGACCAGGGGCTTGATTCACAGATGATCTTAGGATAATCTTAAGACAGTTTTCACACTTACAGTCATATTAAGGCAATGAGCTGATTCACAGAACACTTACAACGTGTCTTAAGTGAATTCACAGGACTTGTTTCAAATGATCGCAAGATCTGTCGCTCTTAAGATATGTCGTATAATCATCCTAGGATATCTTAACTTTTGTGTTTTGATGGTCCTAAGACATATCATAAGATAAATCTTATGACAATGTCTGTGAATCAGGCCCCAGTTTGCTGGCTGTTGTGCAGATTACGTTTGTTGTTGTACTTGTCAACGTCCAGCTGTTATTACTGACAATGTTTACTTTTACCATAGTGGATGTCAACCACAAAAACACGAGTGAATACTGCGTGAATGAGAGATCACATGCACTCTCGCACACACCGTTCTAAAGGCTGTTATCTTAGTTAAAACCTGCCTCTTCGGAAAGTCATACCGAGACCTCATTGTTTCAACTGTCGTCTCTGTCTGACTGTTTAACAGCTTCACGGTTCAAATTGTCAAATGGTTTAACGTTGAAGTAGCTCTCCTTGATTGATGGATTGATTGATTGATTTGGCTAGACCTCAACAAAAAACGAGAGTAACAGTAGCAGTAGTAGGTTGTAGTAGTAGTAGTAGTAGTAGTAGCAGTAGTAGTAGCAGCAGCAGCAGCAGCAGTAGCTGCTTATTATTATGACTGTTCTCACGAGTGTGTAATTGGTTTATTTGTAGAATATTCACCAAACCGTGAGATCTGTCTTCCAGAGCTTCTGTTCTCCGAAGTCGTTCCAACACGTGATCCACGACTGTCCGTCAGTTGTCCATCATCGTCTGTATACTTTGACATGGCAAAGGCATTTGCTAAGGGCATTCCCCCGGAGGATTGGTACGAGACCAGCCCCAAGGAAAGTGACTGGAGTGACAGGGCTATGAAGTTGCTCGTCCACTTGCCGGTTAACTCTCTTCATCGTCCGGAAAAAGTGGATCGTGATTCTGAGCCGGAACGTCTTAGTTGTGCCGAAACCGAAATGGAACACGAGATGCCGGAAAGTTTGGCTGTTTCCACAGCGGATCGGCGTTCCATGGCAGGTGCGGAGGGCGTGGAATCCACAGATCCGGATTCCGATGACGAGCGGATCAGCCGCGTGATTCAGAGCTGTATGGAGCCACTAGTAGTCAACGTGAAGACCACCACGCCTTCAGATGACGGAGACGAGCCAGGTCACGATTCACCGACTACGAAGTCATCAGTGATGGCAATGGCCCTGATGAAGTCCGGGATCTCCCCGGAGATGGTGCGTCGAAGGCTCCAGAAGGTGGAGGCAAAGCTGACTGCCCTGCGCTGCCGGAAAAAGACGCCGACAGAAGTTCCAAAACCTGCGGATGCTTCAGGAAGCCATTCTGTCGACTTGGTCGATATGCAGCCTGTTCTGAGGCACGTAGATGAAGACATTCCACAGAAACAATCGTCCGATGTGTCCGTATCTCATACGTCTGCAGTGGATACAGACGAGAAGTATGCCGAGTGCAGGGAACGTCTATCAGAAGAGTTATGCAGAACCGCAGTTGATGCATCTCATATACCATCAAAGCAGTCTCAGACTGTAGGTGGTGACGAACTGGCATTTGGCAAGATCAGTGCTTCCAGTGATCTTATGCATAATCCAAAAGTCGACATAGCTTCAGCTATCCTACATAAAGTTGATTCAGAGCAGCTTTCGGGGAGTAGCAAAGGTTCAGACCATGTTTCAGAATCTACAGCCGTTGTGCAGCAGCAGCGGAGCGTTCTGTTAGATCCCGGGTGTTTCCAGTTGCGGCATGAAAGAGCGTCAGCTTCGCCCAGTGCTGATGATTCTGGCAGCAGGATGGATGCCGCAAGCGACCTACCGTGGTATGTCGGCTATCTGTCCCTCGACACCAAGTGGGACAGCCAGTTCATCGAGTCCCCGGCAGTCAGCCGCACGCTGGTTGAAGCAATGCGGAACTGGCGCCTTCGCAAGCCGCTGGACCTGATCGTGTCTGGTCAGCTGCGGGATGTTGCTCTGGACTGGACGCCGATGAAAACGACGTGGAAGACTGACCACACTGTGGACTGTTGCTGGAACAGCGTTCTGTGGTACTTCAATGCTCTGCTAGGTGAACAGGCCGAGCCTCTCCGCCAACAGCCAGTGTCGGAGGAATACGTTGGAGCTAACAGTGTTGAAGTTATGGTGGATGACGACTGGTGGGGGATTGGAAGGGACAAGATCCCCCCGCCAGCTTCAGGTCCAGTGGAAAATAGCCAGACGGCAGCAGACAAGACCTCGTTGCTGTCTTCAGATAAGCAAGATGCTTCGCTCCCGGGACTGGATGTACAGAAATCACACCATTCGGCCGTCGAACCCAGTGTGGAGAAAAACGGTGCCACTGTAGATTCTGTAGTCGTGCCGTCGGATAACGTATTTACTGCACCCGCGGCCGATACTCACCGAAAAAGTTCTTCGCGATCTGGCAGTTCTCATAGAGAAAAGTCGGAACGTTCCGATGTGCAGAAACTTTCGGAGTCGTCGCCTCATAGCGGCGCTGAGCTCGGTTCAGAGAAGTGCAAGAGGAAGCACGAGGACCGAAAGAAGTCCAAGCACAGCAAACTAACGGCCGACGATTCCAGCAAATCAGCGCAGCCGGCGAAGGACTCCGGGCACAAGGATCAGGACACGGGAAAGGAAAACAAGAAAGAACCGGACACAAAAGGGGACAGCAAGAGAAAGGAGGCACATGGCAAGGAGAAAGAGAAACACCCCAAGAAGACGAAGAAGCTCAAGCAGGAAGTGGGTGACGTGGAGGATAAAGCAAAGGAGCATGTAGAATCCGCGGATAGCACTCGTGGTGCTGACTTTGCCGATCTTATGCGAGTGTTCGTCGGCAGCGATGAGAAGAAGTTGTCGCTTCTGTTGAAGGCGATGTGCAACGCGAAACAGTTCAACAGCCACAAGCTGACGACGTCGACAAGCCTGCACTGGGCCGTTGCGTTGGCCCTGCTTGACGAAAACTTGGCTGGGAAGGATGCGGTGTTCCCGGCATCATTGCTGTCCAATGAGTCGGTGCAGCCTCCGGAGCATGGCTTTGATGCTGAACAGCCGAACAGCAGCAAAAGCGTGACAACCGAATCCTCGGTGAAGGGAGTGTTCGAGTCGGTCTCTGATTTCATGAATGCCGTTCTCAGCGGCAGATCGGAGGTTTCTGGCGCAAAGTCGGCAGCAGCCAATGGATTGTTGGCATCCCGTCTCGATGAGCTGCCGTTCTCAGAGTCCGATAATATTTCCTGCTCTTCTATACCGAACTCAAAAGTGCCGACTGCAGGTAAAGTTAAAGTCAAGGTGGAAAGCGAAGTGGCTGATGAGATGATTTTTTTTGGCCCAAAAGTCTATCCGTCACCAGTCGCTGCCAAGACGACCGTTGATGCCACAGTGGTCGAAGAGATGAACAACATTAAAGTTGACAAAAGTACCTCTGGTAAGGAGAAATTTGTTTTGCCCGAAATGGGTATAGATCAAAAGGTGGTGTTCTCAAAGCAGGCGAGTAGTGCTGATACGGTAAAGGCTGAGTCACCACGTAAACAGCACAAACAGAAAACTGCGGGTGGAGTCGGCAAAGATAACACGGCAGAAACTGATGGTCGAGATCACGTGAGTTCCAAACAACCAAAGAAGTCGTCAAGCGTTGTCGGCAAAACTCTTAATAGTTTGAGAGATGAATCTTCCCGACCAGAAGACCAAAAGGTTGCCCATCGCCATCACCACAGCAAGAAGGAGACCTCCAGTGGTGCTGAAAAGAGAACTGCAGATTCTTCGGTGTCTCGGAAACCCGATACGAAAAGCAAACACAGTTCCAGTCGTTCTCATTCCAGTCAGCACGAAAAGTCACAACACGGTCGACACGAGAAAAAGGACACGTCACATGATCATCATAAGAAATCAGCAGGAAGCGAGAAACGGACGTCGAGGAAACGCCCCTTGACGTCCAGTTTTGAGACCATATCGGATACAGAGCTCGAAGGCCAGGCAAATGATGATAGGTCTTCGCGTCCGAGTAGACAGCATGCTCGAGTCGGCAGACACAAAACGGACGCCAGTGACAAAGCAAAGACTAGCGATGCTCGTGTTGATTCGGCACATAAAACCATCGCTGACTCGGCGAATAAAGCACCACGCAGGCCGGACGAAGCAGTTGCCGATAGCGACGACAAAACTTCGTCGGTAGTTCAGACGGAAAAAACGACCTCACAGGCGGCTGTTAGAGTCTCCTCGGGTAGTACCGGCACAGTCTGTCACATAACGTATCGTCCGTCGAACATATTCAAGATGGGAAGTGTTGCGACGGCGGCGGCGCCGACGAAGACTGCGACGACCGACATGTTCCTCGCTTCGCGGGGTCCGGTCTTTATGCAGACGTTCCGCCGGTCACAGATTGCAAAACGGCGCGTCCAGCGTGAGACCCAGCAGACGGCCACCGGTGGCAAGTTGCTTACGGCACCTCACCGGTCTCCGAGCACGTTGATTCTGTCTAAACCGGTCGTCCGACCCATTGGGCTGACGCTTGAAGCTACTCTAGCAGCCCTTTCGACGTCCACTTCCACCGGCCAATCAGATCCCTCCGGGTCTCAGCTTCAGTCTTGGACGTCCGGGGATTCAAGCACCGCAGTTTCATTAAGTCCTGCCGCTGCATGTTCGTTATCGGCAGGTGGAGACATGGATCCTCGGAAATCCCCGTTGAAGGTGGATTCGTTTTATTCAGCTGGTGCGGTGCCGTATTCCATACAAGTTGTTCCACCTCTTCCGGCGTCGTCTCCGACAGCCCGTGGAGCTGAGGATGCGCCTCCATTACCGGAAGATGATGAGCGCTGCGATAGTCGGACCACATCGGTCGCCGGCAGTCCACCTCCCGACCTGTCCATGCTGTGTGGTGATAGCTTGCTGACCGGCGTCGAGAAACACAACATCTCAATGATTGATTCCAGCGGATCACTGTCCGATGCCACTCCAGGCTTCGGCTCAGTTTATCCTTACAGCAACCTGTCCACCGCAGGTTCAGCATCTGAACAGTTCGCAGGTCAGACTGATCCTGCTAGCTCCTACTGGATGATGCCTTCGTATCGTGCGTACGGCTACGAATCGTCGGTGTCAGGTTCTGCAGCATACGCTTGGTACTACGGACAGGCATTGTATTCAACGCATCACCCACTGATGATGCCGGCGTCCTCTGTATCGACAGAGGCACTGGATACGGTCCCACCGTCCTCCGATGTCCTGGCATCAGGAGATGGTAGCTACGGATCGTATCAATCCATTCCGCCTCTGGCCATGCCACCAACGCCCGACAGCTCCTTCTCTGATGTGCCGTCATCGCAGCAGGAGATGGCTTGGCCTATGCATGGATCGTACGGGTTCGATCCGCAATTCTCGAACTCTTCTCGGGCGCAGATTTCACCCTCAGTCCGGCTCCGTGCACCACCTCGCCTGTCATCGGATGATGAAACCGTGCCGGCTTGGCTGCAGACGTCTCCGCTGCTGCCTCTGCAACCGGACCCATCTCAAGCCGATGCCGTTCCGCCTCTGATGCCACCTGGATACATGGCGCGGTTCTCGTCATCATCCAGTGATGTGTCAGGCGAAGATCGTGTCCTTGTCGGTCCGCGCAAGAAGCATTTCTTCATACACAGCAACAACGCTCAGCTCAAAGCACAAGTGACGGTGAGTGGTGCCACATAATTTCAGTGTATTATTCAAGTTTTCAGCCATCATTAATGTCGCGTTTCTGGTGACTAACTTGTCAGTTAAGTTAGCCACTAACTGACCTGTGTGCATAACTCGCTGTCGCTGATCGTTAAATCCTTACTAAGTTTAACTCTACGACTTCGGCCAGTTGCTAACCGTTGATCGATTAACTGCTTCAATAATGGCATAAAATTGCATTTTTACGATTGTGACAAAGTGTGCGATACTATAGAACGACATAGAACAGCTCATCATCTGCTAATGCGTAGTCACTTTTTTCTGTATTTGTTTCTTTGTGTTTTTAAGTAGAATTGTAGTTCTAGTTGTAGTTTCATGATAAACAAGAAATTGTATGTTTGGGTGGCCAGCATGGTTGACCTCAGGGT
>Ga0056124_1000598_pt1 | contig 11889 bp, 8 predicted proteins | sample WorMetHEROISLAND_2_FD_70069 | JGI IMG/M metagenome (GOLD analysis project Ga0056124, IMG submission 70069) | Marine gutless worms symbiont microbial communities from Max Planck institute for Marine Microbiology, Germany - Olavius sp. 4 HERON ISLAND | ecosystem: Host-associated > Annelida >... | reverse complement strand
ACGTAAAGTGATAGACCAATCATTAACAGTCTCGAGTAACTGCGTAGTGGTAGAATGTTTAGCCAAGAAACCATGTTGGTGCTGGGATATTAAGTGGTTATCAGACAAGTAATTAAGCATCATGTCTAATAGTTTGGTTGTCAAATGTTAAGACCATGTTATCTGAGGTAGTTGAGAAGACATTGTTAAAATGATAGATGATCATTTTTTGGAGGCTGGTGATATGAGACTGATTGTATATGCTGTACAACTCCATTTTTCCACAACTAATGCTGCAGCTTTCAATGTGAGGACATGGCCCCAGTTGGGGAAGTCTCCTTCTATCTACGGCCCAAGTATCTGGGCCAGATTCTTGAAACTTTAGGAAAATCATGGGAAGAGTTCTTATCCCAGGAAAGGGTGCACATTTTCGAAACGTCATAGGAAAATATCTTTGGAAAATGTTCATCGGAAGAAATTAGGAAAGGATGCACATTCTCGAAACTTTTTTGGAAAAAATTAGGAAAGTATTTATGAAAGCAGCCCTGTGTTTGGAAAGAAAGTTGCATAATAATAACAACATTTTTAGGAATGCCGCATTGTCGACATCTAGTATATACATCGTACGTGACATCATATATTATTTACATGGCATTGCTGTTAAATTGCGAATGAGTGAGTAAAGCAAATTTGCCTTTGGTCAGCTTAAACGATGAAGGGGTGTTTTCCATTGACGTACCAAGATAAGAAGTTTTTCAAAGATTTATTCCTTAGAAGTTCTGAAACTATTGGTGCTTTCGTAAGTAGCATGATAAGCACATCTGATTGTTTAATCTAGTTTACAGAGATAAGAAAAGAACAACTTCTTTGGAAAAGCAAAGAAAGCCGTCAATAATTCGGAAGGAAAACTTTTTTGGAATTTCTAAATCATTTGACATAGGAAGATATTTGGAAAATGTTTCGAGAATGTGGCCCCAGATTCCTCCTTACATCAGAAACCTTCATTCTGCTCCATTTTTTTTCGCAACACCAGTCATTGTAGATAGATATGCAGATGTAGATGATTTTGATTACAGTCTCATTCTGGCTTTGGCCACATTGCCGCTAACATTGGTGTACATGGCTGGTGTGTACTGAAGATGTATGTACACATATTTTATAGCATGCTCTTGTAGCAGTTTAATAGAGGGTCACTGCCTTTCTCACAGCAACATACCATAATGACTATGTATGCACCAGATCTATATCCAGATCTGGCCAGTTATCCAGTGGTGTTGTGGATCCTGTCCAGATCCAGATTTGGCTGGATCCTAACTATGATCTAGTCGCAGGGTTGGACCCAGGTATTGCATTCATTTGTTTCCATGATATTACTTAACATGAGAAGATTCAGTATAATTTGTCAATAGCACGGTGTACATTCCAGTCCAGATCTACAGCTGTATGCGGATGGCCGCAGCGTTCTACGACGTGTATATGTTGACCCAGGTGGACGTGTTTGGGAGCTTTGCAACGGGCCTCTATCTGCCGACTAGTGACATCGACCTGGTCGTACAGTGGGACATGGACGCCCAGAGTCAGCCGGAGATGATGCAGAATGCACTGGTTACACTTGAGAAACAGCTGATCAACAAAGGCATCTACGCTGACGTCAAAGTCATACGCACCTCGGTCAGTCTATATCTCATCTGGCTGTATGTCAGTCTCACTGTCTCGGTATCAGTGTATGTGTAGTGTGTGTGCCTGTCTCAGTCTGTCTGATTGTCGACAAAGGCGTATACGCTGATGTCAAAGTAAATATGCATCTCATTCAGTATATCTCATGTACGGTTTACCCTGGTAACAGCGACATATGTCTCTGTGTGTCCGGGATGTGGTCTCATCTAAGGTTTTGAACCTGAAGTTTACTGGCTGAACGGTTAAATGATTCTACTTCTGCACATCAGTTTAATGAAGATATTGTTTGGGTCTGTAATCTTTGGCCTTGGTTTCAATGATGACCAAAGTTAGTAGAGTGTGAATTTATATAGCACATACTCAAAAAAATCTCTAATGCGCTTAATGGTGTCTTGGTCGTGATGTTGTCTCGTGTTTTTAATTTTGGCTTGTTCATGAGGCCTGCGGTTTTTGTCGCGGTGTCAGTTTGAAGCTCTGTGGTATTGTTCTTGGTCTTGGCTTTGGTTTGATTCATTGACATCGCTGGTGTTTACATGTGTCTGTGTGCTGAAGGTTCCAATCGTGAAGTTCACCGACTGTGAAACTGCCATCAAGATTGACGTCGGCTTCAGTGCTTCCATCTCGACTGGCATACAGAGCGTTCACTTCATCAAGGTTGACATTTGCAACAATGTTTGCCGTCACCCATTGCAGTTGCTTTGCCATCTGCTTCAAGCCGATTGTGGTGCATAAAATGTCTGTAGCTGTTCGTGGGAACCCATGTCAGAGCTACGGAGCCTCACCGGCCACATGGGATCACACAGTGTTGCCAGCACGAGTGAATGTGCCCTGCCTTAACCCCAGCCAGGCAAGTCGGTACTCGATTTGCCTACCCTGGAGGGATGGAAGGCTGAGTTGACCTTGGTGGTTGGTTATATACCGAGATGGGTTATCTGTCCAAAGACACGTACCCATCCACACTTGATAGTGGCCCAACTGTCAATTTTCCACGACCTCATGATCATAAGTCCGACAAGCGCGGCGACAACCTACCCTATGCTACTAAGCTGGCATAAGTATAAAGTAGTGAGTGCTAACCAACATTGTACAGTAAATATAGATCATAATTTGCCAGTTTGCTGTCAACGTGTCTAGGAGCAGATGCGTGAGTACCCACTGATCCGTTGTCTGGTTGTCGTGCTGAAGCAGTTCCTCATCTACCATAACTTGCTAGAGTCATTCAATGGAGGAATCAGTTCATATTGCCTCATCCTCCTGATTCTCAGCTATTTGCAGGTGAACTTTTGTTACAAGTGTTGTCATGATTAGCCTGTAGTAGCAGTAGCAGTAGTAGTAGTAGTAGATGTCGTAGTGATCGTCGTTCGATGGTGGAATCAGTTCATATTGCTGTATCCTCCTCATTCTGAGCTATCTGCAGGTGAACTTGTTGTTGTTGTCGTTGTCACGACAAGCCCATCAGGTGGTGCCTGTATGAGAAGGCAGATGACTGGAACAGATAAGGAATTCCACCAGATTGTCACTGTCCTGGAACACATCTGTGATGTCAATGTAGCCACCAAAGTACCGTTGGCGTTTTGCTGCCCATTTTGGACAGAAGGGAACTAAATGTTCAGCTGTCTCCTCCCCAGTTGCACAGTGAGGACAGATTGGAGATGTTCGGTTCAGCCTCATTTTGCTGAGAGGAACTGCAGGGCACTATTAGAAACTTTCTACCTTTCCAAATATTTGTTTTTTTGTGTGTTTATTGATTCACTGTCAGTTACTGATTGCTGCTGCATCTGCTATTCTGCTATTCAACCGTTACAATTGCGTTATCTTATTATTGACCTGACTTATGACATTAACTGTCATGGTAGCACGGTATATAACTAACCGCCAAGGCCAACCCTTCACTATAAGAACGAGTGAAGAGAAACGCTCGTACTGAACTGACAAGACAGGTACGGGTGGATGGGAACGTCATTATTTACGCGCTAAAGCCGCGTTTGTTGCTGAGCGTTGTTGATTTATGGCGTTTGCACGTGTGCACTGAAATGACAATAAAACTGCAATGAAACAACTGTAGGAGTGGTCACCATCGACTCCGTTTACCTGACAATGTTGATCATGGAGCAGAATGTGGCACTACAAACTTGCAGAGAATCTGTATTGCGTTGCATGGGTTGACATAGTTGCAGTACAGGAGCAATACTACACAGCAAAATTGTTTCATTGCTGCTTTATATTATTTTGTTGCACATGTGCAAACCCCATAAATTATTGTAGCTGTGTATGTTTATGTACTGTATGTACTATCGAGACGTCTGCATGATCCTGTTCACACCATATCCGTTTTTAGACAAGTACCTATGACATTTTTGTTTTCCGAGTACTAATGTAAATCGTACATTGGGTTTTTTCTTGCATTACTGCGCTATATAAATTCATGTTTTACTTACTTCCTTATTTATTTACTCACTGCATCGTGTGAAGTGGGTGAATGGAGACCACGATTACAGCAACACTGGGGACCATCTGATTGCACTTCTGTCCGTGATACTACTACTACAGCTGCTAATAGTAGTAGGAGCAGCAGTAGCAGTAGTGGTAGTGGTAGTAGTAGTAGTAGAAGCAGCAGCAGCAGCAGTAGTGTATGTGTGTTTATGTGGTTAACAGATGAATGGAGATGAGGATAACAGCAACACCGGGCACCATCTGATTCGCTTCCTTGAGCTCTATGGTTGTCAGTTCAACTACCTGCGTACAGGAATCAGGATACGAGATGGCGGATCTTATTTCAGGAAGAACGAGGGACAAGCGGGAGAGCTTGAGAACCGATATCAGTATTCCCTGCTGTGTATTGAAGACCCACTCAATTCAGGTACAGCTATTGACCAATCAGCAGTAGTAGTGGTGGTAGTACTAGCTGTAGTTGCAGTTGTACAGTATTTGTAGTAGTACTTAGCAGGGATGTGGTCTCGGTCTCGACGTCTCTGTCTCGAGACGGTCTCGAGACGTACCAACGTCTCGTCTCGGACAAAATCCTCAACGTCTCGGTCTCGGACCTATGCGTCTTGGGTCTCATCTCGGTCTCGACGCAATACGTCTCATCTCATGTCTCGGACCATTACGTCTCGGATTGAAAGCGTCTTGGTCTCGTCTCGGACAAAATTCCCAACGTCTCGGTCTCAGCTCAAAAGGTCTCGTGCACATCCCTGGTACTTAGTAGTAGTTGTGGTTGTTGTTGTCGTTGTTTTCATAGTTGTAGTTCTACGCATCAACACCCAACTGACGTGTAATGCAAACAAATTGTGCCAGGTGACGTCAGAGTGAACGTTGTTGTTGTTGTGGTGAACCCGCCAGGGCCCGTGCCAATATGAGTATGAGAGGGTGAGGAGATGAGGAATTCCACCAGATTGTCGCTGTCCTGGAACACGTCTGTGATGTCAGTGGAGTTACCATAGTAACGCTGGCGTTCTGCTGCCCATTTTCGACAGAAGAGAAGTAAACGTTCAGCTGTCTCTGCCGCATTACCACAATGAGGACAGATTGGAGACGTGATCTGGCGTAATCGGAGGTGTAATGTGACGATGGTGTGTGTAGCAAACGACGTCGGCCAGGGCTGCTACGGTGCAATGAAGGTCCGCGATGCGTTTGCGAATGCTTACCGCGAGCTTCGCGATGCCGTGCTGCCGCAGTACCAGCACATCCAGTCAAACTGCTCCAGCTTCCTTGGCAGAATCCTCCTCGTGCCGGTCGAGGTGGTCAAGTACCGCCGAGTGGTTCAGAAGCGCTGGCAGCTGCGGCCCAGCTCATCGTCGTCGTCGTCATCAGCCAATGAGGAGCCGGAGCACCTGCCAGCAGCAACAGCAGTGGGCGGAGCTTCGTTAGCTCAGCTTGCCGACGACAGGCACGTATCGCTTCGATCTTTTGCACACATATACCTCATATTTTACACACACACACACATACTTTACAGTCCACCTAGATATTGTAACGCAAAAACATGAAGTCCTTCTCGAGCCATAAGGCCCATAGAGTGGCACTGATCTCTGTTTCTTTAACCCCCAGCCGTACACCCGTTTACACTGCCAGACCATGGATGCAGTGCTAGTGCATCGTGTGGTATGCCTGCTTACATTCCAGCTCTCACTGGTATTTATCGCACCTACCCATGGAGGGATGACCAGGCTGAGTTGACTTGGGCCAGCTAGATGCACCTAAATCTAATCCTAGCAGCTGAATACCGTTACTGGTACCGTGACTGTGTGCCCATTCCCCGGAACATTGGACAGGAAATGAATACTGTCGGCAGAGCACTGTGCATAGCTGCAAGGACTGCAGCTTGAGGCCCAAAAGGCTGAGAAAATCAAAGCTGAAGGCTGCAAGCGATTATCAGCATTCAGTATGTCCTCTCCTGGATGCTATAAACACATCAGTGCTCTTTAGCATAAACTGGATACATTGGACGGGCAATTTCTCTCTAAGTGATGCCTGGATTATCAATTATCAATTATGTACATCATTAATAAAAATTGGACATATATTTGATTTTTCAAAGTGTGAAAAATCGGAGATTCATCCGATTTTTTTGACAGCTAGAAAATCAGATAATCCGATTCCTTCTTTAAATGTTCTATTTTTTGTGTAAATTTGTAGTTATTTGTTCATTTGTGTTATTCAGGTAGAACTGCAGCGAAAGAATGCAGGAAATTTCTAGTAGTGTGGTTGGTAGCAATGGTCAAAAAGGCAGATCGAGATCAACAGATTATGAAAATGGTAAATGTCTGTGAAGAGAAGCAGAGATACAGTGCCTCATGAATAGTGCAGTAAACCTGTGGTACTAGACGTGATGACTGAGTTAGTGTCCTGATGATGAATGTCTACTCTAAGTAGCGTTTGTACACGTGTGTGTGTGTGGTCTGGTAGGTCCGACTCAGGTAGTTGCAGTAGTCGAACCAGCAACTTGTCATCACTGACGAAGTCAAGTGGCGTCTGTCAGTCACAGTCCCCGGGTTCCATAGCAGCTCTCAGTGATGCTGTAAGTACTGGCTGTCTGTCTGTTTGTCTGTCTCTCTCTCTCTCTGTCTGTCTGCCAGTCTGTTTGTCTGTTAGGGGTGAGCGGAAAATCGACAGTGTTTTTAAATAATTGAGCCAAACCGTCCAGAATTTTCAGTTTCGTTCAGTCTGTTTTCCAAAGCATTTGCTGGCAAACCACAGTTTCAAAGCAAACCAACCGATCGGCTGTCCATGAGAATAGCAGTCCAAACCAAACTTAATAATTATGTGTGAATCATTTCCTGCGCATAGTGGACTAGTTGACTGTTGTTACCCAGTACCCAGCAATGCAGTTTTTACAAAGACAAAACAGTCCCATGCTAGGTCCAAACCAAAAACCAAGGTTCTTTATTCTTTATTGAAGCCGAACCCAGGACTCTTTAAAAGTGGAAAAATGCAGTTATTTTTTTAAATTGAAGAAAATTGAACCAAATGTCAAATAACCATTCCGCACACCCCCTGTCTGTCTGTCTGTCTGTCTTCCATTCGAGTCTGCCTTTCTCCTCTTACTGACAAGCACAGTTTGATACACTGCACCTGTTTTAGTGCAGCACGTTCAAGAGATACCTACAAGTTAAAACACTCCAGGATCTTTTTGCAAACGTTGAATCTCAAAACATCATTGCTTTTGTAAAAGATATACCATAAGCTTTTTCATTGTATATAGCGTTGTTCCTATCCTATCATCATCCAAGTTTTTTATCGTTTCTTCTTAACTCATAAATTAAATGCTTTTAACCATTTATCATTAGTAATTCATATTGATCGTTAGTAATTCCTTTTCACTCTGCAGACAGGAAAACCATCTTGGTATATAACCAACCATCAAGGTTGGTTATATACTCAGCCTTCCATCCCTCCGGGGTAGGTAAATCATGTACCGGCCTGCCTGGCTGGGGTTAGGGCATGGCACATTCACCTGTGTCGGCTGGCATGTAACACTGTGTGATCCCATACGGCAGGTGACGCTCCGTAGCTCTGCGATGGGTTCCTGTGAACACCCTTTAACCTTTGTGAATGTGAAGTCGCTGCTGGTGTGCTAGGATTCGGACGGAGTGCTGTCTGACACAACGAACAAGAGTTCATGGCGAGGACCGTCAGCAGTAGCTGTCAATTCTACATCCTCATCCTCAGTTACATCATCAACGGTCAATTCACAGCCTGTAGTGAAGCGTCAGCAGCAGCAGCAGCCACGGCGTCAGCAACACACGGTTGCTTCACGTAGCGCCGCTCGTCGCCAGCCGACCACTTCACACACCAGCACCAGCCCTGTTTCACATACCGGCGCCCCCGGCTTAGCTTCTCATACCTCCACCAGCAGCTCTACTTCACATACCACCAGCCTTGGTGCTTCACATACTAGTTCCGGCTTTGCTTTACATAACGCCACCACCGGCTTAGCTTCACATACTGGCGTCACCAGCCTTGTTTCACATACCAGCAGCCCCGCTTCACACACTACCGACAGCCCTGTGTCACATACCACCACCGGCTTAGCTTCACATAACGACACAGTGCCGCCACCAGCTGTCGATAGCTTGACGTTTAGCACCACTACCAGCACTGCAGCCACTGCCACCACCAGTCGTCCACGTCCCCACCAACCCGCCGCTACTACTACGCAGCCCGCGGGTACTACTACAAGTAGTGGTAGTTGTAGGCTGATTGCTACAACAACTACTACTACATCTAGTGGCTCAGTGCGTCGCCATCGACACACCTACAGCGACGAGCGACGAACACGCCACAACAACAACAACAACACCGTCGGTGCTGCAACTACTACAGCTGCCAGTAGTTGCAGTAGTAGTACCGGCAGTAGTAGTGGTGCCGCGGTTAACGCGCCGTCGTCATCGCGTTGATCTTATTTATAGGAAGGAAACCTTATGTTTAATTTAACGAACGTAGTCAGATCGAGTCGTGAAGGTGTTAGGCTAATTAATTAATAAAACAGAAATAACTAAATAAATAATTAACAGTTGTTTGTCCGGGACAGCAGCGCTGCTGTTGTCTGAATGCGTTTGCGTCAATGGTTTTTTTTGGTATTTGAGTTGAGAAATGTTTGCATTCAGTTCTTAACTGGCACCGATAGCTAGGGACCACAGTTTCACACTGAGCTGCGTAATTTACCCGTTTCGGTGGAGTTTCTATACATTTCTGCGGAATTTGGTACCGGCCGTTAATTAGCAGTACCGTCTGTTGACGTTGAACGATTTTTGTCGAAATATGGGTCTGTCTTAAGAGACAGAATCTTTCAAGTGACAGTTTGAAAGCATATTCTTTCATTTTAGTGATAGTTCAAGTGACTGATTTGTGTTCCAAATCTTCCAAATTACATTTCAGACTTGACTGCATTTTGGTTTACTAATTGAACGCTGTGTTAGGGTTGATGATTGTAACGATTGTTGAACGTTTGATACACACAGAAGTTAGCGTACTTTAAATAATCCAAAAAATGCGCGATTTTCTTAGTAAATTGGACGCCACCGAATTAAAAAATATTGCCGTAGTGAGCCACGGAATTTGGCAGACTGGCCCGTGGAATTTGGAAATGTGGTCCCTAATAAACTGTGTGATAAGCTATACTGATTTATCGAATTACAATCTTCGTTTACGATTTTGTTGGCGTTTCGGCAACCGCTGCTGCCTTCCTGGGAACGATTTCCGTCCGCCGCGTGATGTCGCTGTGACGAACAGTTTGTCGTGAATGTTAGACATCTGATGAACTTGTAACAGCTTATTAGTTACTCTGTTGTTTCAACGCATTAATTTAGTCAAAGTTAGCACTCAGAGTCGTTTGTTCGATTAGCGCACCACCGGATCTTATTTAACTGTGTTTTCCATGAACTACTGTAACGCATATTTTTTGCGCACAGGAAATTTTTGCAAATATCATAAAATCGTGACATTAGGGAGACGCGAAATTTCAGCTTGGCTGTCACTGAAAAATTCATCGGCATACAACGATCACAATTATATGTCACGTTGAATTTACCTGGTAAAGTACGCCCTCGTCGGGGGGGGGGGCACATCAAAATGCCGCCGCAAAATTTCTACACTCCAAAATCGCGAAATTAAGATGCAGCGAAAATACAGTGTTCTACAGTAGTATGTTCTAGCCTCTGATGAAAGGCACTCGAAGAGATAGCATTGAAGTGTGTGAAAGACATGTTGACTTGTTGACGTGTTGTCTTCTGTGTTGCACGTGATTTGTCTGTTGAACTTGTGCGAGGTGCATGAACTTGCATATGGCGCACACAGACCGTCGTGTGTCCCTGGGCCTGTAGCCGCCAGACATTAAAATTACTTATTTATTCATATTTTAATTACACGAGTTCGTTGTTCGATGTTTCGTAGCAGTATTCTTGGATTCACGTGTATAGGAATCACAACTAACTTGGTGAAGACTAGTATCGACCCATTTTCAGAATTTTTCGCTGCCGCGTTATCTGGAAAATTTGCAATAAAGAGTAGACCCATCCACAGCTTAAGCGTGTCGCTGCACTACCTTGTGAAATGCTAATGTCTGAATAAGTAATGTGACCTGGGCGCTGTGGCAGTTTTCTTGAAATGTGAACTCGCCAGCAAGTAAGATTTTATTTTGACTAACCTACTGCAGTACTGTAGCTCTGCGGGGTGTGGCAAAATTTGATTGCCATTTTGTGAGCAACTGCTTGGAATTTTAACGCGAAAATTCATACGCGTATTACTTGTTTATGCCTGCATAGAAAGCCAAGCGGGCATTTGATATTCACTTATTGTTGTAAAACACGGAGAATTTGCGGAATCACATGACCCTGGCGATGCCCCTTTTTCGAAACATTTTAAGGGGTCACGTCTGGACTGCCCCTGGGAACATCCGTGTTAAATTTGAAGTTCGTAGCTTTAACTGTTTTGAAGCTATTCGCATTTAATACATAATAATAGCTTTTCGGGCTTCCAGGCAACGCTGTATACCCATGACTTGGAATTGACCTATGTCACCTCATTCGCCTGAAAGTGAGCGGCTTCCCATATTGTCTTTATCTGGCATAGTCGTAGTTGGTGTAAGCAGACATTGGACTAACAGCGGCTCCTGTACAAACGACTCGTGCACGGCGAACTGGACTGGTTGGACGTGCCAGAGAGGGTCACTTTCAAGCTCGGCCTCATGTCGTACCGTTGTTTGCACGGACAGGCACCACTTTACCTCGCCGATCACGTCACGGTCACTCCGGCCAAAGTTGCATCTCGACATCGGCTACGTTCCGCCAAAACGACACCGGCTCATTGTGCCTCGCTGTCGACTCCACACACGACCGTCGGGCTTTTCCGGTCGCTGGTCCGACGGTCTGGAACACACTGCCGGATGAACTCAGAGATCCGGCGTGTGATGTCGACAGCTTCAAAGTCAAACAGTTCTTTAAAACAATCTTGTTCAGGTTTTGCTAGTGTGACTAGCGCATTAGAGGTTAATTTTAACGTTATGCGCTCTATAAATTCACGTTTTAATTACTTACCAATATTTCGATAAAAAAACTCATATCATGGAAAAGAACAGAAAAAGACTAAAAAAAAATCTCGTTCGCTGGTTAGTATAATAAACCAGCTAGGCCAGTGCAAGACACACGTTGAGTTATGTGCTTGTACAAGTGACAGACAACCCGTAAACGGATACCCGGACTCATACTCTCATTCGTGTCTGTGTGAACGTAGCCACAATGGTCTTCTGTCTTCAGTACAGTTAGCTGGTTTCTTTCCCTTTGGATTCATCGGATTCGGTTAAGCTGCCTATAGGCCTACTGTGCTAGCGCGACTTTCTTTTAACTAGGTCAGTAAGGCACACGAACGAATTATTATTAGTCTGTGTAGTAGTGATGTGAAAAAAGCGTACGGCGTTGTAGGAATGTGTGGTGGAAACGTGTGGCGGCGGCGGCGACGACTTTTGGCCTATATAGCGCGGCGCGAATTCCGTGTCAGTCAACTGAATCGAACAAGCAGCGGAGCGTAGACCAGGGTTGCCAACTCTCTCCGGCAGCAAAACCCCAAACTTCACGTATTTCGCTGCCAAATGGCCTCAAAAATGCCGTTTTCACAATATGTATGATGAAATCAGTCGTCCGGCGTGTGCCAAACGAGTTAGAGGTTTTTTTTAACGAGAATGCGCTATATAAATTTACTTTTGACATTTGACACGTATAAACATGGTGTTTTTTT
>Ga0056124_1000597_pt1 | contig 11894 bp, 9 predicted proteins | sample WorMetHEROISLAND_2_FD_70069 | JGI IMG/M metagenome (GOLD analysis project Ga0056124, IMG submission 70069) | Marine gutless worms symbiont microbial communities from Max Planck institute for Marine Microbiology, Germany - Olavius sp. 4 HERON ISLAND | ecosystem: Host-associated > Annelida >... | reverse complement strand
GTCCCTGCTGAGTGTGTGACGTCATTTGTCTAGTCTGTGCTGTACACTGCCGGTGGGCGTCCTCGCGTCAATGACAGCTTGTTAACGGCTGCAACCACTTCCACGAATAACCACGGCTACAGCTGACCGTCTGTATGGTGGTGTGTCGCGAGCAGGACGCCTTGAAACGTTTCATGGTCGCTTTGCACTTTCGTATCTAGTTCTGCAGAACACTCTAGTTAGTGAAATTGAGCGTCATCACATCTCGAGAGAGAGTTGTTATTTTTGCCTCCAGAGCTGAGGATAGAATAGATGGCTAATTAGCGATTGTTTCTACCACCGGATTTGTTAGTACGGTAATTCTGAGGCTTGTGGTTAATAGCAATTGTCAACTGCATTCTTTGCACGGGTTATATATGCATCTATGTTTACGATAATATGTTAGTATGGTAGAGAATAACAAGAAAAGTAAAACAAAGAACCAAAAATCACCCCGCAACGCAAGCGCATGTTAATACAGCATTGATACTTTTGCCACCTCCGCAACAGCAGGTCAAATCAGTCAGTCAATCCGGGTTTTTAAAGTGGCCTAAGTAATAACAAACTACTGCTAGGTCCACTAGAGAGAGGTTAGGTCAAGTCCAGTCCAGGGAATAATCAGAAAAAGGATTTGGTAAACAGGTGAGTTCTAAGTCGCTGACGGAAGGTGGATAACGATTCGGCTGAAGTCACGTCGTCTGGTAGATCGTTCCATGTCCGTGGGCCGACAACCGGGAAAGCCGGGTTGGCGACGGTTGTCAACTTAACCGGCGGCACTGCCAGACGGTTGGTGCCAGCAGAACGTAGAGGTCGGTGGCCAGGCAAGTCGGCGACATAGTTGAGTGGACCAAGGGATTGCAGTGTTCCGCTGCCGCACTATTTGCTGTTCTAGCATGTTATAAGCTCATACGAATTGCTTGCAAGTAGTAGCAGAAAGCTGATGGATTGGCCAAGACAATACTGAGAAATATCTAATTGAATCGTAACGAGGGTTTCAGTCTGAAGAACTGCCGCTGATTGCAAGTGTGTGAACAGTGAATATTACGCTGCCGGCTGTATTTCAAATGCACCATGATTTTCGGCAGTGTTATGATTGGAAATGGTGGAATAGGCATATTCAAGTCATATTTGTATGTGTGGCTTGAATGGGAATGATAATGTGATGTGATCAGGATATGAAGATTGACGATGAATTCCATCAGAAGGCGATACTGGTTTGCATTGACGAACTGGCGTCCCGACCTTCACCCATCATGGTGAGTCGCATTTTTCTATCTCCATTGTGAGTGATGTTAACAAGACCTTGGACTGGGGACGGCCAGGCTCAGCTGTTGTCTGCCGTTTAGCCAAACTTGGACTATCGTGGGCATACGTTGAAAAGTCAGTGTGAAAATAATGGTAGCGGTAATTGAAAATATTTATTACAAAAATCAAGTTTATTATACAAGCAAAAGACAGTACAGAAACTCACGACGTATTGCGTTGCAATGCACTGAATACAGACCATAATAAGTACACTGTTCACACCAAATAAAAACAGCAAAATACTCAAAACAGCACCGTAACAGCCTATTACCACCGTTTAGTAATTTTAACAATACGTCAAAACAAGTAAAAGGGGTAGCGTTTTTTGTTGACGTTTGCAAACGTTTTTTTTTAAATTTTCATATGCGTCTCTAGCGTTTATTACAACGTTTATGACAACTGTGGTTGGGTGTGTGATGGTGAGATTGGTGAATGCTGAATGCTGATACTTGCAGCCGGCGTTGCTGGAGACTGGAGAGTTATCAGAGTCAGTCGCTGAGATGCAGGCTGAGACGTCTTCTCAGCCACTGAGTGGTTCTTGTTCTGCCGATGATCACGCGCTTGACAACTGCACGTTCTCATCACTGCAGCGATGTCACGTCTGCAACAAGTTTCTCTGGGGTCTCCTGAGACAAGGCTATCATTGCCATGGTATGCTGGTCATGCTGGCTTTGGTCTGTCCAGCTTAGCTTTGCCTTCGGTGCTGCATCGAGTACTAGTGAAAGCTGTGACATAAACAGGCAGACTGCATGATGCACTAGCCCTGTTGCCACGGGCTAGTATCTGTGATCTGCCAGTGTAAACCTGTGTCTGGCTGAGGGTTAAGTAAACGGAGATTGGTGCTGCATTGTGTTCGTTGTGGCTCCGGAAGGACTTCGTTTTACTTTCTGTTTGGTATAGAAGCAGCAGAGGCAGTATGGCTGTCGCGGGCGGCGTCTGTTGAAAGTAAAAAGTAAGTAAGTAAGTAAGTAATTGTGCTTATAGCCGGCGTAAGTTAAACAAGAAAGTCACAACGCGCCGCAGCCTCGGACGAACAAGCACGTCTTCAGTAGTTGCTTGAAATGTTCAGAAGTAATGTTTTGCTGTCCAGTATCGACGGGCAGTCGATGCTGTGAAGCTTCCGTCATTGATCAGTGATGGCGGCATTGCACACGTGACCTGAGATGACAACGTCGTCCTACCTGGTGATGAGTTGACAGTTGTCCGATAGATACATAGATACGGCTAGATACATAGATACTGCAGGGTGAAGCCGTGTAGAGACGTGTACACCAGTACTGCTAACTTGCAATGAGTTTGTATCTGCTGTATGCGTAGACTGTGGACTGAGTTGTCACCGTCAGTGTTCTGTCAGTTGCCGCCTGCCCGAGTGTTCTGCTGCTGATGCTGCTGATGTTGACAGCCAGTCTCAACTCCATCGACTCACGTTGATGCCTGGTCAGTAGATGTCGTCTGATTGTGTTTATGTGTCATGCTCACACATGTTCTAACAGTCGGCCACACATAGAGTGACGGCATTGGTAGGATTATAGTCAGTCACATTTTCTCCAGTGCTTTGATACTGTCTGTTGGATGACACAAATGGCACTCAGCCTGTAAAATTAGTGCTTCGGTGAACTTGCAGGAGATTTAGCCCAGCCTGGACTAATTGTGGGTACTGGGTAAAATAACCAGTTGAAAAACTGAACGCTGCAGAGACACCAAGAATTGGCAGTGGTAATTTTTATGTTGAATTTCGTCTTGAATCTGTTGTACAGCTCACGTAGTCATTTCACTGCTGGGTTGTGCTGCAGATTCTTTGTTTGGAACTTCATTATCTGAGCTGTTTGCCGAATCTGACAACATTCCAGCTCCGCCGATTTTGGTTCGTTGTACAACAGAGTTGGAGAAGCGACTGCAAGAGACTGGTACGTGTTGCAGTAGCAGGTGATCCAAACATTTCTATGTTGTGCTACTGTTAATGTATTGTCACCCGGCCAAGGAGGTTATGTGAACCCGGCGTTTATTTATCTGTCTGTTGGTTTGTCAGCAGGATTACACAAAAAATTACTGGCGGATTTGGCTGAAATTTTCTATGAAGGTTAGACTTGGTGCAACTTAGAGGTGATTAGATTTCGGTGGTGATCCGAGTCAGGATCAAGGATAGGATTGAAAGATTCTTTACCATTGCCAGAGAGGGGATGAGCCTTTGCTGAATATGGTGCTGCCACCAACGGATATAATTGGCAGACGTTTGCACTCTTGCCGTTCTAGTTCTAATTGTTTTATCGTCTCGCATTCTTTTCACGTGTTTTATGACGTGTCTTGTTGCAGGCATGTGCATCTGACACGTTCAACAAACTGCTTACTTACTTACTTACATGTATGTTTGTCGTATGTCGTATGAAGTGATTGCAACTGTCTTTGTGTGTGTTTTGTTCTAGTGACAAATGTATTTGAAGTCTACCGACGGACTTGCTCTGCGGAGGAAATCGTGCGACTCAGACAAGAATTGTCTTCAGGTGCCTTTTGACTTGATTGAACTTATGCATTGGCACAGCACTGCCAGTAAATATATGTCTCAGACCACTTCTGTCCGTCCAGTTTTTTTATCTTATGATGCTCCAGATCCACTTTGCTCCATGTGTTTTCGTTGTCGTCTGTTTTCTTCTGGTGCTGTCTGTGGTGCTCGTTCGGTAATGTAGTCATCGCTTGTTGGTGATTTATTTTCGGTCAGTTTTTTTGTATGTTTATATTCATTTGTAAGAAGTTGTTGATGAATTTGCAGTCTGTCAGTTTTTCTGTGTGTATCTTCTGGCACTTTGTTAAGTCTCGTTAAAACCGTTGTCTAATTTCTGTAATTGTGTCCGTAAAAGATGAAATGAAGAGAAATTTATGAGCAGCATTCTACATGAGCGTGTGATGTTCTGTGTCTAGGTGATATTTCCACTGCTAGTTTTCAGTCATTCGATGTGTCGGTAATTGCAAATATGGTAAAGAAGTGTCTTCGTGAACTTTGTGACCCTGTCATTCCAGAAAGCAGCTATTCCAGCTTTATCGATGCAGCAAGTATGTATTGTGCTACATAACGTTTCCAGTTAGATTTAGTCTTACAGTTATTAATTTCACTAAGCATTAAACTGGTATTCAATACGTTAGAGCAGCCTATTTTAACTTAGTTAGTAAGAAGCGGCTTTTTTGTTCAATAGCGAATACCACTAAATTATAACATGGAAATGCTAAAACAGTAAGCTAGTTATAAAACACTGATTATCTAGTTAGAACTATTCTGCCGCCTGATACAGGTAAACGCGCCCCACCTTAACCACAGCCAGGCCGGCTGGTACTCGATTTACCTACCCCAGAGAAGTAGATGGAAGGCTGAGTTGAGCTTGCTGGGTTGGTTATATACCGAGATACTTTACCTGTCCTCAGTAGCCAAGTAGTAACTGCCAGTTATAAAACACTGAATATCTAGTTAGAACTAAAAAGTATTCAGAAGTGCAAACCTCTTGAACTGACTGTGCTTTTGTGTTTTATTTTGCAATGTAAACTGCTAGTAGCGTGTATAGCGTGTATTTGCAATTTTTGTCATGCTCATTATTTGTTATTTTTCATTATTCACTACTAACACGCAGTGAACAGTAGCAAATGCACTATTTCACGTTACAGATTGCCTTTAAAATCTGAGCAATTATTGCCTTTCGTCCCCGAGGTCTGTCTCTTTCAAAAACCGGTATCACTCAGAAGGCAATCCACTGTGCATCAGTTATCAGCGCTACTGATTAATCAGTAATCAGTAGCGCCTCAGATTCGGCGAGTTTCTCGCCGACAATATTGTGCGCTTTATAAATTTATTTACTTACTTACTTACTTACTTACAGCGTTTTTCAGACAGATTGGTTTTCAGTCTGATCGGTGAAGAAAGTCGTGAGAGTGTAAGTGATGAATGTACTGAATGAAGTGTACAGAGTGGCACATAAAAGTGGAGGATACATGCTTTATTGACCAGTTGGACAGTTTCGGAATTGATTAGCCTCAATCATTGCACTGTAAGGTGGTTACTTTGAACACTAAGTTCAAGTGTTCAGCATGACCGCCTTTCACTGCAGTGATCGAGGAAAATTGTTTACAAAACTGTCCTGTTGCTGGATCTCCGTAAAGCATGTACTGTATGTTCCACATTATTATGCGCCACCCTGCATAAGAATCCCGTGGATTAGGATGAGGCTACTGAAAAAAGTAACTATTAGATGGATGTTTGTTTATTAGTGATTTTGTGATGAATTTCAGAGAGCCGAGACATTGCGTCAGCTCAGTCGACGTTGATGTCACTCGTTGATTCGTTGCCTTTTCATCACCGCTCGACTCTACACTATCTGATGTCACACTTGTGCCGCGTCTGTCGCCTGCAGGTCGATGGAGGACATCAGGAGCCTTTGTCCAGTCTCTGTCTTGTCTTCTGTCATATCCTTCTCCGACCAGCCTGGGAACACATCATGTCAGTGCTCTTATCTATGTTTATTGCTTTGCTGAATATATTCAGGAATGCTGTCGATAATGGGAAAGGCATCTGACCCTGTTGCTCCAAAACTATTTTAATCTTGAAAATAGTTTTAAGGATTTTTTTAAAAAGCTACAATATGTGCTGTTTTTGTTAAATGTACTGACTGCTTGTTTTTCATGACTCGTTATTGTCTGTGATACAATTATACCCATTTGTGGGTGTAGTGTAGTATGAAATCATACGTATGTAACATAACGTAAAATAAAGTCCTTCCTTAACCATATGGCCCATAGGGGCAGCGCTGATCTTTGTTTTCTTAGCCCTGAGCCAGACACCAGTTTACACTGCAAGACGATTGATACAGGGCTAGTACTTCGCGCTGTGTCCCTGTTTGAAATGAGCATTACTATGAAAGTCACAATTAGAATATCAGTTTGAACAACAGTGGGAGCAATGCTTTTAACTATGTGCTATTCGTGATGTGTATATTTTAAAATTATACTCAAGTGTGGCAAATATGATTTTGACCTGATCTCTGTTCTTCTGTATTGCATGATTTTCGTAATGCATTCTAAGACTGTGATGGTTGGTTGGTCTGCGGGCGGCAGTGAAATCGTTGGCAATACGGAGTATCACATCCGAGTGATCGAGTTACTGCTGCAGAGTGATCGTTGGGATGAAAAACTTCCTGACTGCATTACTGTACCAGGTTCGTTTCCGCTGCTGATCTATGCACGTTACTCCAAGCGACTTTGTTTTCGTCTCGTTGTGTCTAATAACTAACTGCATTATTCTTAGCTGTAATTCAAGTCTTTGTGTTTTACAGTTTTGTTTCACATTGTAAAAACGGGTGGTGTTATTGCACTATGCAGTGTCCTGGCTTTGTTCACAAGGCACTTATTGGAGTACAGTATTTATTAATGTGGCTTGGTCTAATCTGGAGAATTTGTGCAATATTGGCTGGCTAAACAAAATCTGATAATTATGGCAAGCACAGCATGAAGTTAGCTGTACTTTTGTACTGTTGTTCTGTTTGAATTGTGATTAAAACTTTTGGTGTTCCGTCACTTACTTACATGTCAGCTTGTTTCTGTGACTTTACTGAGATTGTCATTTCTTTAGTTTAAGTTTATATTAAGAAGTTTGTGTGTTTGTTATCGATGATCGTAATGTTGATGGCAATACTCTTAGTCAAGTGCTGAAGATAGTAGCTGATGGTCCGTGTGTCTTAGATGGTAGTATTAGGACATCATCAGACTGCTGTGTGCTGATTGTCAGTTTGACGTCGTTGTTGAAAAGTATTGTTGAATTGTTAAACTTCGTATAACTGATGATCTTTGTATTGTTGACAGTTCTTCCTCCGAGACCTCCGAGGTTATCTCTACAGTCAAAGATGAGGTCCGACGTTCAAACAGCCAGCGTTGACGGTCCTATGAGCTCCATGGCTAATGGAGTGCAAGTCGTCAGTCGACTAGAGGATGCCGAGTGGTACTGGGGTGACATCTCCAGGTATATTACTTGTCATTCTTATATAATATATCTCCAGAATAGCATTAGCATGGTATTGTTGCTTCTAGACCACATTACAATACATGATAGTCTATTAACACTAAAAACTGCGAAAGTAAAACCAAAAAAATAAGATGATAAAACAAAAAGCTTGTCTGGAAAGTTTGTCAGTGTCATTTACGTGCATGGCTCTAATACACACATTAACTTGACAATAGTGTTTATAGTACTGACGTTATGACTTACATTACCGTCAGAATTCATACCTGATATGTATGCAAGTGTAAAATAATAGCACACGCAGTAACTAAGCAAATTTAATATAAAAAATTAATGATGCATACAAAGGTCACTCCATGTATGTAGCAAACACAACTATAACTTTTATGATTTACGCCTGTCTGAAAATCGTTTAGTTTCTTAAATTTCTGGCATGTTAACATTTTCTACAGATATGTGTCTACTAAATGCTGTTACGAATACTAATTCAGCCGTTTTATTGAAATAATCCACACAGAAGCGACTTCATGTCACGAAAACGACGTTGATATTTTTTCAAAAAAAAAAACGACAGCTGTAAGTGGCAGCCAAACAATGATCGCGCATGCATGTATACTACTTTCGATCGAACTGTTCAAAAAAATTTTTCTTCCGTAAGATACGGGAAACCCATGTTCCAAATTTGGTGAAGATTGGTCCATAAATAATATCACAATCTTGTCCACAGATGCTGGACGGACATTGGACACCAGACGCCGGATGGACACCGGACACGTTAACGTAATGCTATGTCCAATGCTATGCATTGCATTGGATGAGAAAAAATGCCTAGCACTTCAGTCACTTTGCAGTCAGCTGTGGGAAAGAGGCGGAAAACAGATGGGTGTTGACTTTGTGCCAGTGAAGTTTGTGCAGTGTGCGACTGGATGCATGTGATGATGCAGTGTTAATGGAGTGACAGATGTTGGTTGTTGTTGAACACAGGGAGGAGGTGAATGAGAAGATGAGAGACGCGGCTGATGGAACGTTTCTTGTCCGTGATGCGTCGTCAAAGATGCAGGACAGCTACACGCTGACTCTGAGGTCAGTGCGAGTTCACTGGATTTACAACTTCTCATTCATGTCATCTCAACCACTGTAGACACTGACTGTTGTTAATGTAGCACTTGCTTATTTCTAAGTTTAATTTTTGTAGCCAATATACTGATTTATTTTTTCTATCTTATTGTGCCTACAGCCGTCTTGCTCTTGACTTTGAATCTCTAATATTTCTCTCATCATGTAGCTAACAAGGGAAATAAAAGAGCTTTACATGTATCTAGCATAGAGTCAGCGTGTAGCTGTCCTGCATCTGTTTATTTCATTAAAGAAACTCATCTTTTGCACTTATCATGCATTTGTTATTGTGATACTGCAATGTCAGATGAATAGTTGCTATTTTTTGCCATTTCATTCTTATAATTACAGTAGTACAGTACCACTTTTGGTCTTTTATTTGCTGACATGCCATTAAGGGAAACCATGCAGTCGGTCACAATATGTTAATTTGTCATCTGAGATTTTCTGGTTGACGTTTTGGAGTACGTTTTGTTGTTGACAGGAAAGGCGGCAGTAACAAGCTGATAAAGATCTTCTATGAGAATGGCATGTTTGGGTTTGTCGAGCCGCTGAAGTTCTCATCAGTCGTTGAGCTGATCCAGTATTATCAACACCACTCGTTGGCTCATTACAACAACACGCTGGACATCACACTCAATCATCCTGTCTCCAGATTTGTCAGGGTATGCTTTTCACGTTTTTACTTTTGAAGCCAGTTCAGACATGTCCGTCTTGAAGTAGCATTAGTGTGCTGTAGCCTGTGTTTCTATTGTCAGAATTTTTGATGATATTTTATTTGATGCCGAATGTTCTCTCATCATTCTTTACTGTCAGCCGTTCGTATCCGTTATCAGTATGTCTGTGTCTTTATGCATTTAGTTAATGTGTAATGGTCAGATGCATCATGAGTCAAAAAACGCCCTTTGCAGTCTTTTTGTAATAACTTTGAGTGACCAACATGGCTCAGTTCTGACAGTTATTTCACTGAAAGATGAAGCTGTGTTTCAGTGTGTACAGATGTTTACTTTTGTTTAGCAGCTTAAGTCAAGACCTAAAGGCACTGTACAAGTATGATTATTATTATTATTATTATTTTAACCCTTGGTAAATATAATCCTGATAGTTTTTTCGCTTGAGTAGGCTACGATCTTTAGTTCTTGCTGTCAGTGGCTGGCAAACTGTCATGTAGCAGAACAGCATTAGAGTGCTGCAACAAAACAGAAATTCTGCTCTCTCTAACCTCGCCAGTATTGATGTATTATCTTCCTTCCAAGACCAGCCAGAAGGTAGCGAGCTGATGCGTTGAAAACGCCCAACGTCTCAACCGCAATTGGCTCAAAGATGTAACAGGCCCCAAGGTCAACATACTTGTCCGGCTCCTCCTTGTTATTATCGTAGCCTTTGTATCAAGTCCGGTTAGACTGGAATGACGTGTGTAGGATGATGAAGCGATTGGTGCAGACGTCGGCTCTATCCGGATGAAATTCCTCGAAGTGCACAACGACTGCATCAAGAAGACGCAGGAGTATGATGCTATGTATGCCGAACACACGCGCATCTCTCAGGTCAGTACACTAACACCATTTGTTACTTCATTGTGTGAGTAGTGAACATTTCTATGTGTTTTCATTGCTGATGTGCTTTAACACTGTCCAGTGTCCGTTGCATGTCAGATGTTGCTTTACACTGAGAAAGTTTCGTGCTTGCAGTGCCTAATGGTTCGTTATGAGACTTTATAAAGATCTGGCCTATTTAATTGTGAACTTTGATAGCAGACTAATTTTACCAAAATCTTTTGATTTTAGTTTTTAATTTAACCTCATTTACATTCAGTTTCTGTTTTCTAAGTTTTCCTCCATTGCATTTCTATTTTGTCAGTTGAGAAGTTAAATTTTGCTACATTTTCGAAACTGTGACAAGTCTGAAAACTGTCATAATTGTTTTGAGAATGCAAATAGGTGCATTGGATTTTGTGGATGTACAGGAGCTGCAGCTGAAGCATCAGGCGTTGGAAGCATTTCATGAAACTGTCGAGGTATTCGATGAACAGCTTAAACTACACGACCGATTCAAGAAGAAAGCTGCTCCACAAGATCTTCCTAAGTAAGCTGATTCTAGCTGCTAAATGCATCAGTGTACTGTACATTTATTGCATCGTGTACAGACAAACAGAGGATTTTAAAAATTGCACCCATTACCTGCTCTTGTCGTATTTACAAAAAAAATTTTTACATTGTTGTTTTAATGCTATGCATTACGTGAAAACTCCAGTTTTGATTGAACTGGAATCGGAAACCATATCCAGTGTGTGTTGACAATTTGGTGAAGATAAGATGTTTGTGATAAATGTGTGGTGAATGTTATGCAGAATCAGTGAAAACTACGAGCTGTTAAAGACTCGTCGTCACATGATCCTGCGCAGTAAGGAAGGACTTGAGTTGGACGTGAAGGAGCAGACGGCAATCAACCGGACACACGTTGCTAACATGAACTCATTGAAGCCAGAGATCAAGCGACTTCACAAGCTCCGTGACACCTACAAAAAGTCAGTCCAGTCAGCGTTTTTATGTTGCAACTTGTAAACGTTTTTGACCGATCTGTTTGTATAAAGTCAGGTGTAAAACCTTGAACCAGGCCACTCAGTGATACAGTCTTTTCCATGCAGTTGTCATAAGTTGTTGCTGCAACTTGTTGCTGCAACTTGTTGCTGGTGATGTTTCTGCCAACTTCAAACAAGTCATTTGTGCACTGCGAGAATCTGTCAGAAACATCAACGTGAGTAATGCAACAGCATGTAGTTGATATAGATTTGATAAGTTTGCTTCTAAATAAGGAATGTGTACAACTTAGTGAATTGCAGATATTAATAATGTCATGATAATGACTGATAAAGATAGCAGAGGTGGCAGAACTTACGTATCAGCTCATGCAGCAAAACGTGGAAACTTTGGCAAACTGTCAGGATTGAAGGCTGCAGTCATGCATCTTAAATAAGCACTATAATTTTCATCTATTATCACTGAGTATTTTTTTGGTTTTAAGTAACATTTGGTTTATTTATTCGTGTGTAATAACAACATCTAGAGTAGTCAGAGCATAGTTATTATTGACGAAACTGTGACGCTTGAAAACAGTGGAAAAGTAAGTTTTTTGAATTCATGAGTCTTGAATTAAAGCACATTAATTAATTTTTCAAACATTTATATGTTATTTGTAGTAGTTGTGTTAGTGAGAGTTTTTATATGTGTGAATGATGTCTGCTATGTTTATTTTAGGTGCATTCAAAGAAATAGTCACTCACTTGATATATTACAAAAAGCATCTGAAGAATTTTGTTTGTTGCAACTTTATCTTGTCTGTCAGTGGCGTAGCAGGACCTTTGGCCGCCGAGGGCGGTGGTCAAATTTGCCGCCCTTTCGTCTTAGGTTTTTGAAACTGGAGAGCCTGTTTAAAGCATAAGTCTCACGTAATGTCAACA
>Ga0056124_1000596_pt1 | contig 11896 bp, 10 predicted proteins | sample WorMetHEROISLAND_2_FD_70069 | JGI IMG/M metagenome (GOLD analysis project Ga0056124, IMG submission 70069) | Marine gutless worms symbiont microbial communities from Max Planck institute for Marine Microbiology, Germany - Olavius sp. 4 HERON ISLAND | ecosystem: Host-associated > Annelida >... | reverse complement strand
CAGATGCTGAAAACAGTCTCTCACATGGAACAGTTGTGGCAGGTGTTGTCAGATACTTGCGCGCCAGTGAAGCAATGGTAGGATAGGCACCGGCGTGTGACTTCCACCACTTGAGAGGGCAGCTATCCTCATCAATCTCCACTTCAGATATATAGCGGACAACACCAAGTAAATTTTTTGCGATTAATTTTTAATCGCGATTAAAAAAATTAATCGCGATTAATGTTTTAATCGTTAATCGCAGCGTTAACTGCGATTAATCTGCAGCCCTACTTATAACACAATGCACCGCAGCCTAAACGTACAAAAACACCTTAAGTAGTCGCTAGTGTTCGAAGGTAATGTTTCTGTGCCAGATCTTGATCAGCAGGTTGTTCCATAGCTGGGGACCATGTATTGTGTTGGTAATGTGCTTCAGGATGTGATGTAATTGGCACAAACAGCTGATTCCTGTATAAACAGCATATCACTAGGCACTCCAAGTGAAGTTTAATCGGTTGCTTATTGATGTGAAAGGTACCAAAAATGTAATGACTGAAATTGATATTTAAAAAATGTGATACTGATACCAGTATTACAGACAGTCATGCAGCTTGTGCTCTGATTACTTGTCCTTACAGGCACATTGAGTAGTTACGTTGTCTGTTGTTTTGTTTTAAACAGCCTTCAGTGCTTTAGTGATACTTGTTTGGTAAGGCCGTGTGTCCTGTAAAATGCTGCTACAGTGAGTTCAGTACTAAAAGTTAGCTTTTCAGGAACCTGGCTTAAAACTGGAGTAACTGGAAAGGTAGCTTATTTAACAAATCTGGACAGTTGTTTTATTATTGCATCTTAAACAGTGGAGCATGCAATGACATTAGCAGTTATCAAGCTCACAAATTGCCCGTGGACTGAGAGAATAGTGCCTTCAGTTCTGTCACTGTTCTGGGTGAGGTTATGTAAGTCATTGTGGCTTGGTGGTGTAATCAATGGTCAGCATGTCGGACTAGTGATTGTGAGGTCGCTGGTTCGACTCCCAGCCATTCCACTGCCTAGTAACAATTCTGGGCAAGTTGTTCACGCATATGTACCTCTGTCACCAAGCAGTATGATTTGGTACCGGCCTAATTGCTGGGAAGGCAACGGCAGTTTATGGGCGTGGCCCATATAACTGAGCTGTGTTTGCAGAGCTGTGATAGCGCTGTCGGCTATGGGTAATTTACTTTTACCTTATATAAGTCGTAGTTTTATTGAGAGCAGTTCAGGTGACGTCAATCTTGGACAGCCAACAGGTTGCATTCTTCATTGTCACGGCTGCATCTTTTGCTCTGAAGGACGGACTGCATTTAACTCTTGTATTGCTGCAGATGACTGGACTTTGTTCTTCATGGCTGACTACTAAATTGCACATACTGTATCGTATCTGTGACAGCTAACAGTGGCTTTTAATACAGAGCTTTTTCAGGACCTCAGACTGAATTGGAACCTGCATTTTAGTGCTAGCGTCAATTTTATATCTCTTTATTTACCGATGATCTCTGGGTAAGAGTTCGTCTTGCTTTAAGTAGTTCAGCAGTATTTATGTACTGTTAGTATTACAGGTAAGGAAGCTAGCAAGCATAGATGTAAAGGTGCAGGTGTTGGCAAATTAGATGAATACTTTGGTCGGATTCTGTCTAGCCAGAATTCCAATCCTGCTGCCTAAAGACTTTGAAAATATAGCTGGGTGTTTGTGCTTCATGAGAGCCAGAATTTGCATGGATTAATCGTAATCGTATAAATTACTGCAATCATGAACTATAATTATTGGTAGCAACAGTAGTTTATGACTGAGATTGGCCAAATGTCTCGCAAAGTATTGACTATCGAGTTAGTTATTATCGAAATTTATTTTTGCTTGCAGTGCTAAACAGTTGGTTCGTGGTGAGCCAAATGTCTCATACATCTGTTCACGTTATTACCGAGCACCGGAACTTATCTTTGGAGCAACAGACTACACGTCCCAGATTGGTAGCTACTTTTGTGTCCGTATTATTGTGATAACAAGATAGATTCAGTGCAAGGAGGATGTGTTTTAGTATTTTGACATTTCTCACCGTTTTGATTTGTAATCTAAATAACAGAGGTTGATAGTTTTGCTTTAGCAGCGTATAGTGTACATGCGAGATATGTCATGTATACTGTTTGTGTGCAGATGTGTGGTCAGCTGGTTGCGTCGTAGCAGAGCTGCTGCTAGGACAGCCGATATTCCCAGGCGATAGCGGCGTCGATCAGCTTGTTGAGATCATCAAAGTGCTTGGAACACCGTCGCGTGAGCAAATACGCGAAATGAACCAGAATTATCAGGAATTCAAGTTTCCGCAGATAAAAGCTCATCCGTGGCCAAAGGTCGGTGACGTTGTATTTTAGCACTGATGTCACAGACAGTTTATAAACAACTGCACTTAGATTTAAACAAATTGTGGGCTTGACGTACGAGTTGAGTGGTTGCATTGTCTGGCATGTTGTGTGACAGGTGTTCAGACCACGCACGTCAGCAGAAGCTATGGATCTCGTCGGCCAGTTGCTGGAGTACACACCGACCCGTCGCCTAGCACCACTTGACGCTTGTGTTCACCCGTATTTCGATGAACTCCGGCTGCCAACCACCCGCCTGCCTAATGGGAAACCTCTGCCTCCAATGTTCAATTTTTCTGCTGCCGGTAGCTTTTTTTGTTCTGTTGCTCTGTGGATGATGGGATGAATATGATACACATAGGAGCTCTAATAAAGCTTACTGAAATTAGCTGATATCAGCAAGTACAAGACTTGGTTTAAAATTAAGCAAGATATAAGATTTTAAGTGCCACATCAAAACATTTGACATTTAAATATAAGAGAACTATTTTGTGTACTTTTAAGTGATTGCTTTCATTGAGATATCAGTGTCCTGGTCGGTGTTAAACCGTTACAGTATTTCTGTTCCAACATGCCAATGACGTATCAGATAGACCAAATTAAATTAGTTTTCTGGAAGAAGATGTTTGTTAATGATAATACGATATTGTATTCACTTTCTCGTTTTATACGCGATCGGTTTGCTGCTGTAGCTAGTAAATATGGAACATTGTCTTTAGCACAATCTGTGAGCAATATTAAATAGTTTGGAATTCTTTTATTACGAAGATTCGTTTTTAATTTTTGTATTGTATTTTATCATGCATCTTACTTTTGCGATTTTATGTGTATTTTATGTGTGTGCTGCCATTGGCATAATAATAAATGATGATGATTATGATGATATTATTGGTCGCTTAGATTACTGTATTCGTTTTTATGACTAGTTTCGTAAGAAGTCGTGATTTTTTTGTCTGTGATTTACCAGTGTCCATGTTTTGTGTGTAATGCAAGTTGTAGTGTGTCGTCGTTTAATTTTTAGTAGATATACCTTTTAGTACTTAAATTAATCTACTTTGAGTCGGTGCAGTGTTTTGTGTAGTAATTCTCTTATTATTTCTTTTTGTTAGAGTTAGATTTAGTGAGAAAAACTGCTGGTTGATATAGTGCAATCATGTGCCGTGCTCATTTTATGGTGTGTTGAACTGATGTAGATGTCTGGGTGTTTGTTGTAATTTGTAGTTTTGTCAGTAACTAATGTGTGCTGTTTGTTGGCTGGTTGAATGTAGAGCTGGAGATTAAGCCTTCATTGAATGCAAAACTGATTCCGCCACATGTCATTCGATCATCTCCGCCTGCGGCTGGTGGCGATGGCTCTCATGATGCCACACCGAGTGCTGGGACGACTCAGCTAGACCAGTCTGCAGCACCGGCCGACAAATAGCCACCCAGTCATTCAGTGCTAGCTTGCTACAGCATACGTACGGGTCAACAGTAGTTACGTGAACATTTAGAGCACCATTCTGTCGGAATTTGTTGTCATTGTGTAATTGCATTAGGTTCCTTTATAACGTGCATAGTCGTGCCGTCTCTGTCATTATTTTGTTCTGTGCAGTCGTAGCCGTGGCACACTGTGTGCGGACATGATTACCATTGTTGTAGCTTGTAGTAGTAAAGGGTTGAGTTCGGTTGTTGGGTTGACAGTTGACACACACACTTAGCCAGACTGTTGTATTTTGACTCCGTTGTGTTTCATATCGCATTTGTGTTGCTGTAACTTCGTCGTTGGCGGGATTTTTGTACAGAATAATTATTGCTGGTGGCTTATTGAGCAGAGTTCGGTTTTTATTGTTAATGTTACTGAACGGTCTGACATTTTAGTTTGTTGTTGTTAGTGTGTAATTTTGCATGTAATCAGAATTTTACCTTTGATTGGATGCGTTACGTAATGTGGCTCAGTCGATACACTATGTAATTATTGTCTGCATGTTTGCCAACAGGTGGAGCATGTCTGTTTGCCTTTTGTGTCTTAGCAACTTTACAAAACGTTTTGTTGTGAAATTAATTTGGTTTGCATCTTTACCGTCAGATATAATGTTAAAGTTGCCAGAGTATTTATCAAAATGTGTGTTCTGTTAGCTGTTTAGCGGTAGTTGTATAGAATCTTTTGAAAATATGTTGGCAGTTAATGACGTTTGTATAGGTAATTGTAGTTTTGCTTTCACGGCATAAATTAGCATTAATGGCAGTGTGGATGGAGTCTGGTTAACCACACACATACCTCATTGTGAACTAGAATGCACGTCAAGGTTAGAATTGAGCTGTGAATAGCATGTATGTATGTCCTAGCTATGTACAAAGTGGTCATTGTGGTCAACATTCACTGATGAAACTGTGCACACTGCAGTATTGTTTGCTCTAGGTTTCCTCTCTATGGACCAACGTACTGTGGCTTGCATGGCTTGCCTGCAAGCCTGATGCTTATTTATTGTTGTGATATTCCTTCTTCCTATTTCAAGCTAGTAGCTGCAGTAGTTGCATCTTCTATCTTACCATTGTACAGAGTAGTGATGTTAACCAGTTGATAATATGCGAGGCCAAGACTTGGCAATGCTTTGGTGTTGGGTCGGTGGCAAGGATTGAATCTACACCGTGGTCCATAAAAAGCCGCCACTTAATTTTGGTCTATAGCTTCCGTGTTTCTTGATGAATTTTAACGCTGATGGAAACAAATGAATGCTAGACAGGAATTTCCTAATAAGGCAGACATTCTAAACACATTTTGCACAAAACTGCTCACTTGTCTTAACACACAGACTCATTATAATGAAATACCGTGACAGGTGACTTCAAAATGTGCTGTTTACATGGTGTTAGATGTATCACGTAGTGTGGAGACACTGCAGTGGGTGAAGTTGTACATTTTGTAACTCCTCTATCGAGCATTCATTCATGTTTTCATTGGTAGAATAATTGTAAAAATCCAGCAGGAAACATGGGAGTTATTGTCCAGAATAAAGTGGCACTGGACTATGGTGTATATGTCACATGTAACTTGGAAGAGCACTTTAGATCAGTCTGTCATTTGCTTCAAATTTGCCACTTTGTGCAAACTAAAATGATTTCTCTAATGTCTGCATGTCATCAGTTTGTAAAACGTTATCAAGCGGTTAGTTGTCTTCTGTTGAAAATTCCTACGTGACTGTTGAAGAAAGTGGTAATATCTCGACCATGGCTGAAGCCACTATACAACATGTCCCATGTTTTATACATCAAGGCCATAAGAAAATTGCCTAGCATTGCTGGTGTAAAGCTACAACGGCAGTAGTAATTGTCATCTGCACTGCAAAGTGCAGTGGTCGTGGACTAAGCTTCTCTCTCCAGGTAGACTACATCTGTGAGTGTGTGCCCGAGACAGAATTGTGTATGTTGCTGTTTATTATGTGGTAAAGACAAGCTTGTTGGAAGTGATCTGCACCCTTTGCAAGTCAGAGGTAAGAACAGTCCATGAAGCCAGTAGCTAATGAAAAGCCTGGTAATTTGCAGTGACCTGTAAGCATTAAATATTGTACAAATCTTTCTGCTTGGGTTATTTATCAGCATAATGGTAGACTAGTAGTTATAAAACCGTCGTGTCAGACTGGATTAAATGGGTTATATAAAGACACCAGCTGAAGCAGTTTAGTCATCTTTTTATATATTTATGTGCAGCAGGTTTTTCAGCAGGTGCGAATCTGTTTGGTTATCTCTGCTGTGTTCACGTCAAATGGTAGATGTGTATTGTTGACAACAATGCTGTTCATTACAAGACTTTGTGTTCGTGCTGTGCCTGCCCATAACGTGAACGAAACGTTCTCAACATGCCTAAAATTCATGTTCAGGTGTCACTTCACAGTTTAGTATTGTGTGTCTAAAAGTTGACCCGGTCCAAGTAATAATAGGCCTAGATGAGAAGTATGCCAAACTTTTGAGTGGATGGGTGTATCAAACTTGGTAGAATTGTGGAGCTCTTAAAATTATGCCAGAATTAAAAAAACGTTACAAAGAATTAAAATTGATTTCACATGTTTTACATGGCATGGCCACTACCTCCTATAGGTTGGCGACGTCATTTTAAGGTCAATAGGTCTTGTACTTCCAGCAATTGCTCTAAGTTGTCTTGTCTAGCGTGAGAACGGTTGCAGATAGGCACAGACTTGCTGCTTATCATAGCAAGCACTGCTGACGACCTTTCTGGGGGTACCATCATCGATGATCTGGAAGGACCCGGAAATAGAAAAATAGTGGGTTTTGGTAAATTTTTCGCGACCAGTCTGCGATGCACATTTAAAGAGTGAATTTCGCCTAAATTAAATTACCGGAGATAGAGCAAGACAATTAACCTGCATACGAAATTAAACTGATGGTGTCGCGCGTCTCGTGAGCTTTAGCTCAGATTTCTTGTTATTTCGGTCTCTTGTGGGTTGTTTCATTTTCACTATTCGGCCTAGACTAATGCTAATGTAGGCCTACTTATGGCAATTATTTCCCCCATCGATGAGGTCTTCCGTTGCAAGCTCTGCAGTGTGCACTTGTTGTATGCATGATCAAATGCATCGATCCTCGGACTCCAATTCGCGAACGGCAGTCTAAAGCAGGGTTTCCAGGCTAGCCAACGCACGCAACGAATTGACGAAATAAGGTGACGCAAGCTCCAGCCAATAGGAACCGAGCTGTCCTTTCTAGTATTTAAAGTTAAAAAATAAAAAAAAATCAATAGTCCAAATTTTAGTACGTTTTTTACTTGCTGTGGCAACATGATGCAAATCAAATTTAATTTCAATAATTTTGCGCGTGTCTGCCATGGCTTGGCAGCTTGCCAGTGGCGCACGCCGTGGTCGCTGGTGCCGGTGATTAGCCTATCTAATAATGACGTTTATTACGTTACGTTCCTTACGTTGCATGCGTCATTTCGTCAATTCTTAAATTCGTTGCGTCACTTGCGTGCGTTACTGCGTTGCGTTTGGCTGGAAACCCCGTTATGTTAATTAATTTTTTTTTGTGCCTTTTAAATTACCTATTCTTTGCATGTTGTTTGTTTACAATTTGTAGTAGTGTAGATTATTATTTTTGTCTGTTGTTTTACTTCGCAGTCGAAAAACGTGCTAATGGCATAACGCATTGAGTACGCTTTCGGTACAGACGAAATATGAACATGATTGTGGAAGAAGTAAAGGTATTAAAACTACTTGACCTTGACTTTGGTTCGCTGAGGCAATTACTTACATCTGTGTTGTTCTTATGGTTTCAGAATTATCTGTGTGGTACTTGAATGCTGTTTTTGTTATGTATGTATGTTCTGTATACGCTGCTTATCTCACCGTCTTTTGTTTTAATGTATTGTATACGAAAAGAATACCACAGATTATGAAAATCTTTGCTCACCAGTCTTGAGTTACATGGTTGACACTGCGTCACCATTTACATGTATAGACTAGATTTTAAGTGTATTTTTCGTATCTGTTTGTTCTCCAGGTTTTGATATTGTGGTGATGTCTGTGTAGTTTTTTATTGTATTTGTTTGTTTGGATAGACGATGTGAATATGGAGGGAAGTTTTGCTTCATCAAGTGACACAAGTGGTGACAGAGTAGCATGGCCTGGACGACTGAAGCCATTCTTATCATATCGGACACGCTACTCCAATCTTAGTTCAGTTAAGGAACATTCAGGTTCCAGCTGCAGTTTGGCATCAATAACAGGTTGCGTATCTTAATTCTAGGCACTTGGTCATTTTGCAAGTGAAAACTGGTATTTCTAGTTGTATTTATCCATTTCGATACATACAGTGTATTCGTATTGCACATACTCGGCAGTTACTCAGAACTCTAGTGATTTGAAACCATTTGCAGCAGAGTAATGTACTAAGTAGCTGAGTTTTCTGTCCTGCTTTGAAGCTGTATGTGTTAAAACCTGATAGTTTATGAGTTTATCTGAAAGTGGAGCATGATTTTTATGGATTGAAAGAATCAGTTTATACGTCACAGTTAATAGTGTATTCAGTGCTATTTGTATGTAGTGCTGTGAACTGTCTAATATGTTTTGTTCCTTGTTCCTTTCTTTAGAGTTTGTGCGTTTGTCACATTCATTAATAAATACTGTGTTACTGTGTGTGTTACTGTGTTAATGTACATTGCTGTTATTTTACATGAACAAGGTTTCATCTTACATATCACAGGTCATGTTTCATCAAAATAAAGAAACTGTAGATATTAATATGAAGTCTACCACAGATTGAAGACTTTTACAGTGGAATGCATGATAGACATTAGTGTTTTGACAACTGTAGATAAGAATGCATCACTGAGGTGCATAAATCTTCTAAAATCAGCTGCATCTTTTCCACAATATTGATATAATTTCACATTGCATGTTCACAGCATTTGTTCTGGTCTCTTTTTAATTACAGTGTTAATACTTCCAAAAAGAGTGCACATTACACAGTCAGTAAATTACACTTTGGATTATTTCCAAAATTACCTGTATAGTATACATTTGAACTGCTCTTGTAATCTTGAATGTCCGTTCATATAGAAAATTAAGAAGGATGTAAATGCACATATATCATGTATGTCACTGTGGCATCTTTGACTGACTTAGCGAAGCGTTTAGATATCCAGTTATTGCCTGGATTGTATAATCATATGATGGACAGTTTCTCTGCATCAGCGCAGATTGCTGTAGCCATCGTAGAACTGTGTAATCAGTTTACAAATGCAGTTTACCACTGTTGGGTACTGTGTAGAAGACAGAGGTTTCAATCAGTTTTCCATCCGTCTGTCCTCAGTGGGAACTCGGTAAGCAATTTTACTGATGCATTGTGAAATTTTGCTGTACAGGTTCAACACAGAATTTGTTGGACCCAACAAAGTTGATGACACTGCAGGACGATGCACGGTGCAGAAGAATTTCTTCCGAAGTTATGAAGCGCTGTTTGTACAAGTCCGATGCGCCGTCGCGGCGTCGTGCATACGGCCGACTGCACAGTGGAGCGTCTAGAGCCCGCATGGCACAGTCAATGCCGGTTACACCAGCACAGAGCCACACAGTCTCACCAGCTCATAGCCCTACTAGTATGACTGGCAGCTTCTATACTTTTCTGTCACGTGGCACAACTCCGCGAGCTGTCACCCCAGAGACGGAGGATGGAGACGAAGACGACGACAACTGTGATGCTGGAATTGCAAGTGTGTTGCGTCCTCAACCACGCTACGTTCGCGCTCTGCCTCCACGGCTCGATGAAGTCGCTGATGAAACCGATGACACTGTCTCTGATGGTATATGCGTTGCAGCATTTGAAACTGCAGCTAAGCCAAGTTACAACTTTCGTCGCTTGAACGTGGCTGCAACGCAGAATGCATTATCGTAATCAAATACCAACTGGAGCTGTACATATGCTATCCACTAGCTGCATGCATGAAACTGTCATACCATATAAATTTGCATGCAAAATTTGCAAATTTTCTCTGTCTGCATGCATTTTAAATAGTCATTAGTGTCAGTCACTGAAAAAGATACATTGTACAAAGCTGTATGCTTGTTACATATCATGTGTTACTAACTGAGCCTAAAATTATAGTCATAAAAAGCTTAACTGTATTTATATTTCTATACTTATTGTAGCCCAGTTGTGGTGTAGATTTCACTTCGTAGTATATATATGTGACAAATTATTGGTATAAACTTTGTATATATGAACAAAATGTATTTTCATCACTGATTTGAAACTGGAGTTAAAGAAGGCTTATTTTGCTGTTGCTAATAGCTAATGGCTATTGTTTTACTTGTGATCTATTCTGTGCGTTCACTGGTTAGTTGACATGATATGTTCCTGTTGTGTACGTGACTTATGTCTCCAAATTGCACTAGCTTAGATGTATCGTTGGCATGCATGTATTGTAAGTCATTCATAAATGATAATGAAAACTAATGCCATTGTCATTAACAATAAGTAGTAGTTTTCAGAACCACCATTGCTTTATGGTAAAGGTCTACAGGGGGTCAGAGTTTCCATTTTTCTATTGACAATGCCGGTCATTGTTACAACACTGCTACTGCTACTGTGCAGCCTGATATATGGAGTTCAAGTTATTGCTATGACCTTTCAGATGGCATTATATTCAAAGTACCACTGTCCAACTTTTGTTTTAAACATTTCAACTTAAAGTTAGCATTACATTTAACATTTGTTGCTGTTTTTTTTTTGAGAAGTAACTTGTTAATAATATTAATGATTACTGGCTGTAATTTGAATAAAGCACGTTTGTAACATACTTGGCTTTATAAGCAAATCAGAGGGCTTATTATGGGGATTTTTTTGAACCAATGAAACGTTTCTCACAGTACATGCTGTTGGAGTAGAGAAGCAGTAAAACTGGCAGAATACAAATAGCATGTTTTGTTTTAGGCAACTTTGCAGCATGTGGTTGTAACATCTGGCAGTGATTGCTGAAAAATATTTGTGATATTTATATCTTAGGCTGCCCATCTTTATTATATTGACAGTACGAAGTTTTATGGCATTTGCTGTATACTCTGGTGCCACTGCAACCCGAGTGCAGAAAATGTGGATATTATTGTAGGCTAGTAATGTGGAATAATGTGATCAGTGACATGTGAACTATAAAATTTGTGTGTGGTTATTGTTTTTTTTTGTGACTGTGGCATTTACTAGTCATATTCAGGCAAGTAATCTTGAACCAGCTTCAGCACTGTGCCTATTGATATGTCCTATACTCTAGTTATGTTTATATACCTCTCTTAAGCGTTCAACTTCTCTTCATTGCAGGTAGTACTTTTGGAGGCTGTATTTTATTAGTATTTTTTGATTCATCAGTTATTTTGCAAGCCGTTCTGATCAACGCTATTGCTGCAGTAACGCGACGGTTTTATGACAAATTATGCCGATTTGTTTAATTACTTGTTCAGTGATTGTAATTTTTTTGCATATTTTTTTCATTCTGTTTATCTGCGGTTGTATGCAGTGAGTTGTTGCACTTGACTGCAATCGGTGTGTGAAATGTGAATTGTGAAATAAAATGTTTTTTTTTGTATTCATCTCTTATTATGATGCTGCACGTTCTATTTCATTGGCTTTTGTCTTATATTGATGCGAATTCACTGCTGATAGTAGAAAGTGTAACAAGAAACTTAATTTGCTGTAGTCTAGGTTGTCCATCCCCCTCAGTGCCAGAAAGCAACTTTTTCCCCAAATCGTACCAACCATCCCCTCCCCTGCTTTACTCCCTCTTTTTTTCCTTCACCTTCCTTTTCCCACTTTCCCTCACCCCAAAAATCCAACTATGGGGTCTGGGAGAGTTCTGTAAGTCCCCACAGTATGCATTTTGGGCTCTCAAAATGTGTCTCATGGCAATATTTTTAGTCGTTTATGTGCATTTTGTTGATTTGTCAAGTTAAAAAATCGCCCCAGTTTACCTCCCCAACTTTTTACAGAAGGCATCCTGCTTCGAAATGTCAATGGAGTGGACGTCCCTGGCTGTATT
>Ga0056124_1000595_pt1 | contig 11905 bp, 10 predicted proteins | sample WorMetHEROISLAND_2_FD_70069 | JGI IMG/M metagenome (GOLD analysis project Ga0056124, IMG submission 70069) | Marine gutless worms symbiont microbial communities from Max Planck institute for Marine Microbiology, Germany - Olavius sp. 4 HERON ISLAND | ecosystem: Host-associated > Annelida >... | reverse complement strand
TTTTTTTATTTTCTAGAACTATTGACAAAAAAAAATGAGACATAGGCCTACCCTACCGAACACATACTGTAGGTTTGTTAATATGCCTAGCTCTAGAACCCTGCAACACGCGCAAGTTGTCAGTGTATGTACGCCATGCGTCGTCGTATACATATTGTAAGCTTACTGTATGCCATTGTGTGTGCATGGTTGCTGTTGCCAGCACGATAGTCAACCTTACTGCCACAAGCCTTGCTACGCCGCGCTGTTCGGCCCTGGAGGTACGCAACTTTTTAACTTGATCACTGTGTAAAGACACCCGCTGACATGATTACTGCACCGTACTCTCATTTTCACTGCCGCGCGGTAGCGACGGACCGTATTGTTTTTTTCCTCTGTGACCACATGAACGGCTGAACGGCTGCACGCTTGATGACATTTTGCACGAACATGTACCTTGACGACGGCACGAACCTTATTTACTTTCAAGGTCATATATAGGTCAAAGGTCAAGGTCATTTTCGTAACTGGGCCAAAGTTCACTAAATTGTTTTCGTCGAACGTGACAAAAAATCGTAGTTGATAACGCCGTTTTCTGCTTGTCGAATGCTTGATCCGTTCCAGATAATGATATTCGCGATCAAAGTCTAGACTTGTCCGAAATCTAGTGCACTGTTGATAACTCACGAACCGCTGCACTTAGCTTGCTGCAATTTTGTACGCACATGTACGTACCTTGACAACGTCTACAACCCTATCAAATTTCAAGGTCATGGGTCAACGGTCAAGGTCACATGGGTTCTTGGTGTTTTTCTGTGTGCCTGATGCTGCGGCTACCCGCGGACAGTACTTAGCCTTGATCAAGGCTTGATGATCTTGTTATTTTTATATATACACATATATTTTCTACACTGTGCTCGGTTGCAGACTGTCAGCTGAATAGGCTATTATAGCTTTTGATCGATTGATTGATTGAACACAAGCGAATGTGCATGTCGGCCCAGTGCCATCATGATATTCGGCCGTCCACCTCGTTTATTTCTAAAACAATTATGTCCATAGCTAGCTGGTCGGAGCCACAACGTCGGCGATTCTACTCAATCTAGCCCCATCCCCAAATTTGTGGTAGAATTTATTAGGCTAATCAATATCGGTCAGTGTGTCGCGAACGAATCAGAGGAGCAAATGGCCTACGGGTGCATGGAGTGGCTGTGTTCAACAGAACACCTGCGATGTCTTTGAAACGCGGCAAGATACAATCAAGGTTGCTTTTCATCACTATAACAGAAAGTTTTATAGGAGCTTTCGGTTAGTACCTAGAATACCGTGGATGACATTGAACCAAGTTGTATGGCCGTAACGGGCCGTAGAGCAATACGGACGTGTTTTCGGAGCGGGCCGAAAACTGAGATGACATATTATCAGTAGCATTATCAGTAGCTTATGCATTCTAATTTGTGGCAATATAGGGTTAATATATAAGCAGATGTTCACTGGGGTTTTCTGGAGACGGGACTTCAAACGACAGCGGGATGGTCGAAATGTTGATTGCTTTCAGTCGGTTTATGTCTTCGGAATCTTTTGACGTAAGGCACAGCGGCGTCGTGGGTCAAAACGTTTGGAGGCAGGAATAGGCTAAGTTGCAATTTTCCGACAGAGGAGATATGGATGCTACTAAAAATTTCAATTTTGCCCTAAATTCCCCCAACATGGAGAATTTCCAACCCCAAATTGTATTTTGGAAGACACTTTTCCGACCGGCTAAAATTTAGTTGGGGGGACTGGTACGTTTACATGTCGTTCGTCGATGTGTCCGTAATAGGCCCTACTGTGTCCGCAATATCTACAGAGTGGCCCAATAAAAAGAAAGCCATAGCTGCATCAAGTATTAACGTATTTTCAAAATTCTTTCACCGATATAATGTGCAGTAAATTTGCAATTAAGCGATTATTAAAGATCCCATCACTTCCCAAACGCGTTGCTACACTACCTTGTGAAATAAAGTCAGCTTTAGAATGAGTTACAAGAAGGTATAATTTTGAGTATTCTAAAGCTGACCAAAGCTGTGTCTTTCAAGTCCGACTGAGCCTGATGTGGCTAGTATAAAATAATTTTTTGCAAATCGGTGTCCAAGTTATGAATGTACGAAAGTCAACGGCTTGCTTACTTTTTATGGACCACCCGAGTGCGTTGGTGTATTTTCAGCACACCTTTATGTTGTAGGTTACGGACACGGCGGAACGGAGAGCCATAAATACCAGTAACGGACAAATGACGTCATTCACGCACCTGTTGTGACGTCACGGCTACAGAGACAAGATGACCAGAGAATACACCAACAAACAGTAGAATAACTGACTGGGCAGAGTATACACGATGTAGTTAAGCTAGTCGAGTAGTCGCTGCCAAGTTTATTATAGAACACGGTGTTTTTTTCTGCTGCAAGTCTTAATTCTGTTTCGATTTTGACAACATTTATCCCATGATATTATCGCTTGCTACAGGGTACAACCGCATTCATAGATGTAGTCAATGTGAGGAATAATATAAAACTTTAAAACGGCACCGTCTTTTTTACTTGACGTATTAACTAAATCCAGGATAGTGACAAATAACGCACCTTTTGATAAAAATAACTTGTTAAAAAATTTACGGTCTCGCACTCTCGCCAAAGGGGCGGCATCGCCAATGTATGTGTGTGTGTCCATGGGACTGTTCGCACGATTACTCGAACAGTTACGCACGGGCTTTTGATGAAATTTCTACAGGGAAGCACGGGTCGTCGCCCAGGGACCAACAGTGAAGATTTCAATGAAACAACAAACAAATCTAGCCTACAAAGTAATTATCGAGTCAGTGTTAGTAACTTAATACTACAGCAAATTCAACCGATATTAGACTAAACATCGCAATCACAACTTCGTCGACTCTGTGACAATTGCTGTATACAGTGTGCGCCGAAAAAGCACCCCCCCCCCAAGTTTTTTTGCCATTTTCTGAGCAACTGCTTCGAATTTTAACGCGAAATTGTACACACTTACTAATTACCTGTTTAGTTATTCACGTAACAGTGCCAAAGGTCATGCCATTATATTTAACTATGTTAAAGTTATTTTTTTCTGTAATCACATCATTTCTGACGTTCACATGTAGCAGAATGCGCGTAGAACGAAAGGCGCACGATGTTTGCGCTGCAGAAAAACATCAGTCATTCGAATAACACAAGTTTGCCAATGATGACTGTGAGAACTCGAAGTGTCCATCAGAGTGAAGTTATAACGACCTCGTTGGTGGCAAGTTGTCCCAGATCACCTGCGCTGCCTGCTTGAGTTCTTGTTTATAAAGTTAACGTCACTGTGACGTCACGAGCAACAAGATGGACCCAGCTGTTGTTTTCAATACGCGTTACTCATTAGGTCCATGTCTGAGCAGTGACAAATCGCTCCACTTTATCGCGCGACAATAAAGTGGACCGATTTTGTCGCGTGTCTGACATGGGCCTTACAGCACTAAAAGTTTTTGATGAGCAAAATCACGATGTTGTGTCACAAAAAAATCTGTAACTTCGCAACAGTAAGAGAGTATCAAATGCCGCATGGCCTATTTATGCTGGTACGAACGGGTGATAAGTGTGTGAAATTTCGCGTTAAAATTTCACGCCATTGCTGAGAAAATAGCTTGAGGAGATGTTTTTACTGACTATAAGCTAAAGCAATCCACATACAACTTGTATAAATAACAACACACAAAGTCCGTAAAGCATCAAATATGTATCACATTTAACAGTTTCGATATTTTAGTGAAATAAATTTTTTTAACGCATTTTGCCCACCACAATGGTTTAACATAAAATTCTTCACATAGCCTGTGGTAATAAGGATTAGGAAACGTTGTAAAAACGTCAAAAACGCCTTATGTCAATTTTTGTAAAAACGTTAAATAAAAACGTCACCCTTTTTACCTGACCTATTTTATGAGTAACAATTTAGTGTATACAGATATTTCAAATCAACGTTTTTTTTCATATTAACCGTTCAACGTTTATTAAAAATAAAATTAAAGTTGGCAAAATAAAAAAAAACGTTAAAACGCGTTTTTAAGAAAAAAATAGTAAAGTTTGTAAACGTTTACTAGACGTATTTAGGTAATTTATTATTGTTCTTTAGGCAGTAATGTAAATAAGACTGTTTTCAAGACCAAGACTTTCCAATAAATATCAAATAGTAACTGCTAGCAAAAAGTATTGAAATTCCTAAGACCAAGACTTTATTTACTGTCTTCGAGTCGGCTTGAGACGAAGACCTTGGTCTCGAGGACTACATCACTGTCTCTAGGTTTTTGTGTTGTTGAATTTGTTCCATTCTTTGCTGTTCATTTTTGTCAGTACCACTGCAACCGATTGCCTGGAAAGACTCATTTACAAAATGACCCATTACATGTCGAGTCGGTCACAAAAAATTCTACCGGTACTCATTCACTCAATGTGCATGCAAGGTAAACATCGTCGGTGTACAATAAAAAGACATTAGTAGACATTGATCATAAACTCACAAAAACGACATTTACAAGCACACAACTAACTGTACATGACTTGCAACACAACACTGTCCATTTTATCTACACTGTGTTCAGGAAATAACACCCACTCACATTTTCTTCTATATCTCCCTTGATGTTTAGATTTATACCGAATTTTCAGTGAATGTTTATGTTGATTTGAGTATTTCATCAACGTAAAAGTTAAATTTTCATTACTACTGGTGACGTAATTCTGACGTCATATTTACAGGTTTGTAAACAACGGGTTTTACCATTGAAGATAGACAGCTTGTTTGTGCCAGTTAATGACTGCACTTTGGACTTCTTTAGTAACGGTTAAACTGGCTCTTAGACACGTCAACTGCAGATCATTGTTGGTGACTGTGTTGCCTGAGACCAAAGATATGCCAATCCGTCCCCGAATTTTCTGTTGTGAACTGTGTGTCTGTGGTTTATCTTCTTGGCTGAGTGCGCGACCCTCAACTTCGTTGATGTTGGCAGGAGTAAGCGCACTGCGTGGATGACCACTCCCCGCTGTCGGTCGATTCTCTTCTTCTTAGCGTGTGCTCTGCATGCCGAGCCAGGCGATAGCCTCCTCCTCAGCCAGATGCAAGGCTGACAGACCACCGGGGAATTTCATATCTGGACAATCGTTCACAATATGTAACATAGTCTGTAGAGACACGCCACAGGAACAGGATGGATCTGAAGTCTGATTCCAGCAGACGAGGTTGGCTGCACATCGACCACATCGGTCGATACTGTCGGTCATGTTAATTTTCGTAAATAAAGTTTTCACTCCATTAACATTCCATTGTCTGTCCACTGTCCAGAAACATCTTGCACGAACGTGTGGCTCTACAGCCATTGCTGACTCGCAAACTGCCAAACACTATCAAATGTCTATCTTCAATGGTAAAACTCATCAGAATTACCTCACCAGTAGCAATGAAAATTTAACTTTTACTTCGACGGAATACTTAATTCATCATAAACATTCGCTGAAAATTTTGTGTAAATCTAAACATTTTCCAGGAGATACAGAAGAGAACGTGAGTGGGTGTTTTTTTTTCTAAACACAGTGCATTCAGCAATGTCTACAAACAAGTGACTAGAATTAGTGGACTTAGGTCACGGTTACACAAAAATAAAATATCTGCAAAAATGTCTTATTTCACGACCGACTTCGTCTTCTCTCGCCCAGACCACAGTGTCTGCAGTGCTATAACCGCCCATAATCTCACTTCAGTCAAAGTTGACCGAGTGAAAAGTATCTTGCACATGTTTATCACACGCAGGTCACGTCAGAACAAACCACTGGCATCGATCACAGTCATGAGATAAGCACGTTTCATCATGGTCTAGAGTGTGTTATCCATAGATGAAACATTACACTCGCATAATACACTCTAGACCAAGACGCAACGTATACTTATTTTACACGTAACCATGGTGTTACTAACAGCACACAATACTGGTAGCAGATTCAAGTAGCAGTTCGCTTGGATACAAACGAAAATATCAGCGGCATTACTATGTGACAATACAATCATGACAAACCAAAATGATACTGAAATAGAACAATACTGTGAGCAACTAGTCAGTAACGATGCACCAGTAAAGATACAAATAACTGCAATAATTATTCCTAACATTGCTAAACTACTGCTGTTGGTACACCAACAATAATGCTACTACTACTTATGATTTCTGTTTGACAGGCCTTAACTGGACGAATCCGCATAACAGCTGAAGCATAATTAATGCCCATAACAGATGTCTGAATTTTGTGATGCACGGTGACAATTAAATACAAAACAGACATGAAACCAAACGAATTTATAAAATGTTGTCTAAATTATGGCTGGCACTGATTACAAATGTTTAATCGATTAATATCTAAAAATGAACTTTGATTAATCGATTAATTTCCACCAATTTTTGTAGTCAATCAGAAAGACCACAAAAACTGCAAAAGTCAAATACTGGTAGCTGTTATTCTTCATAAACCAAAGCAAAATGGGAAAAAGTGACAATGATGCAGTTCATATATATGTATTTGAACTAGTAGTTTGATCATGGAGGCTTAAAAAGTGCAAACTGCTAAACTAACATTATATACGCAGTACAAAAGTACAAATGTTGACATCAAGGAGTCTAAAATTTTATTTGAGTTTGAATCAATCAAAAAATTGACTAAACAACTTTTTAACAATCAATCGATTAATTAATCGTCAATTTCCACAACCCTAAAAATAATACCACACACACAAAACTTTTTTTTTTAATGCACAGAGATTCTTACCCCCTGCTGCTAAATTCAAAATACTTGGAAAAGAAACAAACTGTGTAACAGCAACTGATCAACTTCTGTTACGTAAATCCAGATCAGACTGAAGATTTGAATAACATGAGGCCTTTGCAGCAGGTGACATCAATTCACGTTTGAATACTGTACTAATGTCATACATGTGCAGATAAATACGCCGCATATTAACAGCACAAGTAACAACAAAACAAACGACACGACTCAAGTGATAATCAAATACAAGCTGCAGGCTAAATTCGACCGTCGAGTATTCTGGTCAAAACAACAAAAACAACTAAGCACTAGACAAGCAAGCAAGGTTCCTTCATCATTGCATCCTGAGCAAGCTTTGACCAGGACAATGTAACTGAGTATTGGGCAGTGACCTATCAACGTGAGGCTCCCACCATAGTCTACGTACAAGCAAAGTTTAAACTGCAGATCTCAGTTTCTGAGATACTGTTTGACAAAAAAAGATATATTTATTAGCAATTCGTCCACTCAATTAGGAAGATTAAATACCACCGAGCCTCGGCTGTGCTGAGCAATGAAGAGTAATGTAGCAAGCTTTGCAGTGATGTTTTTGATAATTGCAACTTATTCCATTCTGTTCCTATTCGTAGGTCTGGCCAGATATCAGAACAGGTCCGATATGTGCAAACCACTACAGATACATCAAGTCTTATTACTGATAGGATACGTGATGTTTTCTGACACACACTCAAACACAGACATCAAAGCACTCAAACAGATACTCAACAATCACACACAATAACCTAGTACTACGTCTGTAAGGTATAGCAGCCATTTTGTCCTTTGTGTCAAGGACGACAAAACATCGGTTCATTTTCTGGATAGATGCAGTGTGACCATGACCTGTCAATGCCAAATCATAATACATTACAGCGACTTAAGCAAACAACATTGGTCTTCTATCTTCAAGTTCACCAAGGCCAAGGCTTCTAAGAGACTGTTCTAGCCACCAACATAACGGGATGCGGACTAAGCCCATTACAGTGGCCTCAGTGCCGAGCTAAGCTCACCCAAAGGGAAGGTTAACCATTTGGCTACAGAGGAATGATAGAAAAGTGACTTTTGCAGTAATCTGTTTTGTTGGAATTTGAAAACCACACACTGCCCTGGAACACCGCTCAACACTGTGCAGTAATAATAATAATATCAACATCAAATAATAATACAAAATCTAGCTTATATGGTGTCTGCATGTCAAAAAGACTTCATATACAACAGTCCTGTAGCCAAGGGGGGTTTAATGGGTTCAGTCAAAGTTCATCAAACCCTCCATTAGTTGAAACCAGAAAGCACTGCATAAAAATAGCCAAAAACGTCACAATTGGGTGCAATTTTCAAGCTCAAAATGCATAAAAACGTGTTTGACTCCACTGGGAGAACTTACAGCACTGCTTCTGCAGACCCCCAAGCTGAATTAATGGACGGTTGCTTCTCGGCCAGGGCGGGAGGGGGCGGTGGTGGAGTCGAATCCAACTTTGGAAAAGTCTGGCTAAGGGTCTGCAATGCATAATACCAGCTAGCTGTCTACCAAGCTAGAGCTAGCCACATGATGTGCATTATCTGAACGTGAAACCGACATTGATGGCTCATCATTGGGTTTGTATGATCTGGTAGCCGCCAAAACACCTTGTCCAACACCACCTTGAACGCACTTGCCCATGACCACTGCCAAGTCATTCGACGACAGATCGGCAGCCCTAGCAACAGCTGCAGAGGCTGAGCTACTGGTTGCCGAGTCAGTAGCGACAAAGCTATGGGGACGCGAGCGTAGCGCCCGTGGACAGTAAACAGGCGGTACCCCACCAACTGTGTCACGTCCTCGGGGGTATGCTGGTGGTGGCGTAGCAGGGACCGGCTCCACAGCAACGGAGCGTGACACATTGGGGACCATCTGCACAGCATCACGGCTCAGTGACACCTCAGGGACAATCTCCACTGCTTCACGGCTCACGCTTCTTGGCCGACGTCGATGATCTGCATACTCCATCATTGAAGCAATGTACGTCGGCGGCGGCGTGCGACTGCAGAACTCTGGATAGATCATTCCTACGCACACAAAGTGTACAGTGCTCAGAAAACTCATTCTACAATAAGCAAACTTGGGTATCATTGTCAAGTGGCTAAATGGTACGTCGCAGGGAACTTGCGATGGTAACGTTGGATAGGACGTTGTAAGTTCATATAGTAACCATGACGCTACCTGTAGTGGTTTGGTCACAATTTGGAAGTTTACGCTATGTTGCAAGTTATGTAAGTAAGTAAGAAACTACATTCACATTTGCTAGCATTCGGGTGTAGGCACGTATGGTCAGCTTGTACTAGCGACAGCTGGGCTCCTGTACTTCGCATTGTAACTGCTGTCAACCTTGGAAATGTGTGCACGTTCAACATGCCAAGTGTTTTTGCAAGATTTTTGCCAAATTTTAAGTTGCAATATAAGCAGATGTCAGTACGTCTTATGTCTGTCTCTTTCTGTCTGTCTGTTTACTGTCTAGTCTACAGCTGTTTTTTATTATGTCTATTACTCTACTTTTGCTATTATTGTATATACACACACACACACACTATCTCTCTCCCCCCCGTGTGGGTCCAGGGATGTAGAATAGGCCCACTCTGTTTCCTTGCCGGTTTCTCGCCGGTTTCCTTTCCTTTTTCCTAAACCAGGCTTTAGTTTTGTACTGGTATAGTTCGATTGCACGGGTCTGCATGTTTTGTTAGTATTACGTTTCTGTGCATGTGTATGTAGGTAGTATATTATTGTATTTTGTTTTTTTGTGTTTGTTTGTTTGATTATTTTGGCTGTTAATTTTTGTTGTCCATATCAGAGCAAGTGATGGCCTGAATTGTCTAAATTGATCTATAATGTGTCGAGCAGGATGTTAAACCTTAGTTACTCACTCAGTCTCTGTCTCTCTCTCTCTCTCAAATCGTTTGCTGCCTTACAGTGAATAAAAAATTACCATAACCATAAGCCTGACAGTAGGCCAAACTAATATTTTAGTATGCAATAAATGAAAGAACATCAGTTGACAACATACCACCAAACCACTGGCTTTGGTCGAGCGAGCGGTCACACTGTCGTCTGGTTGTCTGTCCGTCTCTCTGGGATCGAGACACGTCAAACAGCTGCTCAATGTTGAAGAGCAGATGGCAAGGCTCATGACCAGCGGGTGTACATCTCCAACCAATGCAGATCACCACGATCAGCAAGATTCCAAGCCCTTCGCACAACAGACACTAACTCAACAACTAGAACAAATACACCGACAAATACAAATAAATGGCCTGACCTAAAGAGTTTCATCCGACTGGAGACAACTGTGGCGTTTCCTGGAGAGGACTGAAGTAGTGACCCACCCTCTCCCCATGAATGGGAAGGAGAGAGAAAGAGAGAGGACAAATAATCTCACATTTGAAAATCAAAGATGCCACTATGATCTGTAAAAATACTATTTTGCCTCAAAATATTATGTTGCAAACTAGCTAATATATGGAAACGTTTACCAACCAAAATTGTTACTGCTGCCAGAGACGTGTGCTGCCATGGGGGTCATCAGCTGTGTCACATGAACGTAAAGATGGGCTGTGGCTGGGCTGTGGCTGTGGCCGAGCATATGGTGACTAGTCATGGACTTGTTCAGTCAGCTGGATGTTTCAATGTTGGATCAATATACGATATTGTTTAATTTTGTTTTAAATAACTACTTTAAACTGTGAAAAATTGCCCTCATTCATACCTGAATGCAGGTACCATGACAACTGCATTATCAGTTAATTGCTTTAAAAGCTGATTGCACAAATACTGGAAAAATCAAGCTATAATATAATATATAACCAAAACTCAGATATAACTGGAATTAACACTCACAGTAGAAGTAATTTAATTATATAACATTCATATTACATCAAGTCAACACTAACATTACTAATAGTGATATGGGCTATGATGTGTGAACCTGTTACCACATTACTTATGTTACGAAACATCACATCACATCACAGCTAAAAATACCAGTGACAAATATGGCCAGCCAGCAGTGAAAAGTGACAGCTAAAAGTCACCCAGTGAATATGAGGCATATGATGCAATGCCACTCTGTTTTATTAGTACATAAATTATAACTAAATAAGTGGAAATATTGTAACTGTAGTAAACTCAGTAATAGAAAGTTGTGATTCGGAATTAGCCTCAGTAAAAACTCATGGCCAGGGTCAGATGAATAACTAACTCATTATGCATTACGATTGCATTACATTTAACTTTTAGCTAATCACACTAAACTGCCAGCTTGTAATGTTTACAACCGGTTTACCGGCTGCTGGTAGGTGACTCACGACAAAATAAACATCATCCCATCTGCACAGTGCATACCGATGAACATGACGGAGAGTATGAGGAAGCTGGTTCCCATGCTGACGTACAGCACGCCGAGAACCACGCCGGACAGAATGCAGCCAGCACCGACCGACGCGAAGAACAGCAACAGCCAGCGAAACGTTGTGATGGTAACAAAGCAGCGCAGGCAACACTCGCGATTGAACACGCGACGCCAACATGCCTTGGCACGCGTGTTGCACAGACTGCGATGACGGTCTTCCCGGACTGGAGACGAAGTTGCCCGCGGCGACCAATGAAAAGCTGTGCACGGCGATGGGACAACATCTCGGTGAGAGGATTCCATCGACCTGTTTGATGGCTGAGACGGAACTGTGCACGGCTCATGCTGAAACCTGTCTTCAAAGACTGGCTCAGTTCCAGTTGTGCGAGCTCCAGCATTCGGCCGCCAGCGGCTGTCAGTAATGCTGTGCGCCTGCTGCTGATTGGTGCCAGGAAAACTGGCGCGATATGACGTGCCACCAGCACGCTGTCTTGCTGGCAATGGGGCCCGGTCTTCGGGCACGTCCATAACTGCAGACTGTGGACGGTTTATTGGTCTTGACAACACGACAGCAGGTCTGCTTCCTGCATTATTATTATCATTACTGTTATTATTACTACTAACTGTCGATCGAATATGAGCAGAAGTTCTGGGGAAGGCTGCAGC
>Ga0056124_1000594_pt1 | contig 11908 bp, 8 predicted proteins | sample WorMetHEROISLAND_2_FD_70069 | JGI IMG/M metagenome (GOLD analysis project Ga0056124, IMG submission 70069) | Marine gutless worms symbiont microbial communities from Max Planck institute for Marine Microbiology, Germany - Olavius sp. 4 HERON ISLAND | ecosystem: Host-associated > Annelida >... | reverse complement strand
ATGGATCCGCATATCAAGCTTTGTGAAGAATTATTCTCTGCAGTGTCGTCGGAATTCAAACATCTGGAGTATTTCTACTTTCACAACTGCTTATACGAATCCGTCTGGAAGGATAACCGCCGTCGCCAAAGCGAAAAGACAGAGACCTGGGATGTGCTGCATAGATTCCCGCACGATTACAAAGTGATTTTTGTTGGTGATGCGTCGATGAGCCCTTATGAAATCGTCTATCCTGGCGGGGCGGTAGAGCATTGGAATGAGGAATCTGGCGAAGTCTGGATGTCACGGGTCTTGGATATCTATCATCAGGCGGTGTGGGTTAATCCAACACCGGAACAGAATTGGGGTTATTCCCAGTCTATTGAAATGATACGCCAGTTGATGGGTGGGCGGATGTACCCCTTGACGTTGGAAGGGCTTGATCGTGCAATGCGGCAGCTTGTGCGCTAGGCCTTGGGTTGGAGGCCTGTGAAAGGCGCCGACTGGGAAATATGGCAATAACTGGTCGATAGTTTCGATGAGATATGGTATAAAGCCACCCAGTGAACTGCTTTACGCGTAAGGATTGAGCATGGGAAAATTTTTTAATGAACTGTCGCAGAAGCATCAGGAATTCATCGCCAGGCAGAAGGTTTTTTTCGTTGCCACTGCCGTGGAGCAGGGACGCGTAAGCGTCTCCCCCAAAGGGATGGACAGTTTTGCTGTCTTGTCTCCTAATCGCGTGATCTGGCTTAATGTGACCGGAAGCGGCAATGAAACTGCGGCCCATGTGCACGTTAATCCGCGTATGACCTTAATGTTCTGCGCCTTTGACGGCGATCCGTTAATCTTGCGTATCTATGGTGATGCAAAGGTCTTCCATCCAAGAGATCAGGAATATGCAGACTTATCTTGCCATCTCCCTAAGCTTCCCGGAGGGCGTAACCTGTTCGATGTCACGGTTAAAGAGGTTCAAACCTCATGCGGGATGGGGGTTCCCCTTTATGAATATATTGATGACCGCGACCAATTGAATCTATGGGTTAACAAAAAGGACAGAAAAGCTTTGCATGATTATTGGGATAAGCACAATAAAGTTAGCATCGACGGCTTGCCTACATATATTTCCAATTCCTGATTCAGGCGTCAACCGGCCTTTTCGTCAATATAATAATTCATGAACTTAGCGCGCAACGGCTTTTTGTCGATCTTGCCTGTGGCTGTGAGGGGCATCTCGTCGATAAAGACAATATCGTCGGGAATTTGCCATCTTGCATGATCGTTGGCGATCGTCTCAAGGATGCTCTTCTTGCTGGGATTGCAGCCCCCTTGCTTGACCGCAACCAGCAAAGGACGTTCCTCCCACTTGCCATGCTTAATTCCAATGCAGGCGGCGATCTGTAATTCGGGGTGAGCAATTGCGGAATTTTCTATGTCCACCGAAGAGATCCACTCGCCACCGGATTTGATGACATCCTTGGCTCGGTCCGTGATATTCATAACCCCATGTTCGTTAATAGTCGCAACGTCTCCGGTATCCAACCAACCTTCGGCATCAAGGGCAGTTTCATCAGATTTGAAATAGCGCTCAATAATCCAGGGTCCTTTAACAAGCAATCGTCCAAAGGCGACCCCGTCGTGGGGCAGATCATTGCCCTCATCATCGACGATCTTCATATCTATCCCGAAGGGAACACGCCCTTGCTTGGCCAAAAGCGAGATCTTCTCTCCCGGATCCAAATCATTTGCGTAGGGAAGAAGGCGGTTGACCGTACCAATGGGGCTTGTCTCCGTCATACCCCAAGCCTGGATCACATCGACGTCATACTCCGCTTTGAAAATTTCGATCATGGATCGCGGGACTGCTGAGCCGCCGATAATGACTTCTTTAAGATAGGGGAGGCTTAATTCCTTTCCTTTTAGATAATTAAGCAACCCAGTCCAGATCGTCGGTACCGCTGCCGATAGCGTGCATTTCTCGGTCGTCAGCAGGTTGTAAATGTTTTCGCCCTTCATATGCGGGCCGGGCATCACTAGCTTTGTGCCGACCATAGGCCCCGTAAATGTCAGGCCCCAGCTATTGGCGTGGAACATGGGTACGATCATCAGCATGGAATCAGAGGCTTTATTGTTTAAGACATCCCCACCAATTGAGGCAAAGGCATGGATCATATTCGATCGATGTGAATAGAGCACACCCTTGGGTTTGCCGGTGGTTCCTGACGTGTAACAAAGCGAACTTGCTGAATTTTCATCAAGGTCTATCCAGTCGTGATCACTGCTTTCCTTGGCAATCAGATCCTCGTAACAAAGGACTGGAACCGGAAAGTCTTGTGTGTTGGGCATATGTTCTTTATCGGCCAAAACGATGATGGTCTTGATGGTTTTTAACCGATCGATCATCTTGGATATCTTCGGGATAAAGGAAGTATCTGCCAACAGAATATTATTTTCTGCATGGTTGATAATATAGTCAAGCTGATCCTCAGGAAGCCTGGGGTTCAGCGTGTGGCTAATTGCGCCAATGCCGCCTATCGCATACCAGCATTCCATATGGCGCCAGGTATTCCAGGCCATAGTCCCGATGCGATCGCCTTCATTCGCGCCAAGGCGCTTCAAAGCGTTAGCAAGTTGTTTGGTGCGCTTGTAAAGCTCCTTGTAGGATGTGCGATGGATTCCATTGTGAATGCTATCGGTGACGACTTCTGTGTTTCCATGCCAGCGTGCTGCATGTTTCAGGATTTTAGTCAGATTAAACTCATAATCCTGCATGTGTCCGGTGATCATTGTCATTCCCCCCTAATACCTTGATCTACTGCATAACAAATTAGCCATCGTTGCTACTTTCTGTCAATAGCCAGATTCCGTAGGTATTAACTATAGATATTAACTATTGCCGGAGGCAGGACTTTTTCATTGCGCACGCGTTGAGCTTAATGTACGTAATTTTTAATCATGAGGGAGCAGCCCTCACCGTTGATTTATCTTGAGCTGCCAGATGATAATGACGATTGAAAAAATGCTATGCGGCCACTTAGCCTCATGAACTTTTTTTTCAGTCTTTCATTTCCTGATAGAGACATGAATACGCCCCAACGCAATGCGATTAAAGTGACTTAAATTGCCTGGAGCCAAAATCCGTTCCGTATCGTCTTAAACTGCCGAATGACCGTTAGAAAGGGAGTATGAAAATGCAACGTGTTTTCGTAACTGGCACCGCCGGGTTCATCGGCTTCCATTTAGCGAAGCTTTTGATTGACGAAGGATATCAAGTCCGTGGCTATGACGGCATGACCGACTATTACGATGTTGCGTTGAAAAAGCAGCGCCATAAAATTCTGTCGCAAAACCAGGATTTTGCTGCAACCGAGGCTATGCTGGAGGATAAAGAGACGCTCATGCGTGAGGTAGAGGCGTTCAAGCCCCAGGTCATCGTTCATCTGGCAGCCCAGGCCGGAGTCCGATACAGCCTGGAAAATCCACGCTCTTATATTGATAGCAATGTGATCGGGACGCTCAACGTCCTGGAGGCTTCCAGCAAACTGGGCGTAGATCATTTGCTGATGGCGTCAACTTCTTCGGTCTATGGAGCGAATACGGATATGCCTTTCATAGAGACCGAAAAGGCGGACACTCAGCTGTCGATCTATGCAGCGACGAAAAAAGCCAACGAATCCATGGCGCACTCTTACGCTCACTTATGGAAGATCCCAACGACGATGTTTCGTTTTTTTACAGTCTACGGCCCTTGGGGTCGGCCGGATCTGGCCTTGTTCAAATTCGTCGATGCTATCTTGGACAACAGACCCATCGACATTTATAATCACGGTGATATGTACCGTGATTTTACCTATGTTGATGATCTGGTGCGCGGGATCAGGTTGCTAATTGATGTTGTTCCGCCAGTGCCATCGCAAGATCGGGTGAAGATCCCCGGCGACAATATCAGCCCTGTAGCGCCATTCAGAATCGTCAATATCGGTAATGGTGAAAAAGTAAAATTGCTAGATTTTATCGATGCCATAGAAGCGGAGCTCGACAGGTCGGCCATCCGCAACTATATGGACATGCAGATGGGAGATGTTAAGGCGACCTGGGCGGATACATCCTTGTTAAAGGCGCTTACGAACTATCAGCCGCAGACGCAGTTTCGTGACGGGATAGCCCATTTTGTGAAATGGTTTAGGGATTATTATGGCAAATGATGATGGTATCTCTATAGCAGTCATTGGCCTTGGCTATGTCGGCTTACCTCTGGCTGTGGCTTTTGGTGAGGTTTTCCCTACGATTGGCTTTGACATCAGCGAAGACAGAGTTCGAGAAATACAGCAAGGCCTTGATAGGACTATGGAGGTTTCCGCGCATGAGTTGGATCGTGCAACGCACCTGACGGTGACGTCCGACCCTGAAAAGCTTGAACCGTGTAATTTTTACGTAGTGACCGTTCCGACCCCGATCGATTCCTGCAAACAGCCCGATCTTACGCCGTTACGTAAGGCGTCGCATCTAATCGGCGTCTTGTTGCGCAGGGGCGATATCGTTGTTTATGAATCCACTGTTTATCCAGGAGCAACAGAAGAGGTTTGCGTTCCCATACTGGAGGAACAATCGGGTCTGAAGTTCAATGAGGATTTCTTTGCAGGATATAGTCCGGAGCGGATCAACCCCGGAGACAAGTCACACCGGTTGCCGGATATTGTCAAAGTCACGTCCGGATCAACACCGGAAACTGCACAAAAGATCGATATGGTTTATCGCCGGGTCATCACAGCCGGCACTCACAAAGCGGAGAGCATCAAGGTTGCCGAAGCCGCCAAGGTTATCGAGAACACGCAACGTGATCTCAATATTGCTTTGATGAATGAGCTTGCAATTATCTTCAACAAGCTAGAGATCAACACCAAGTCGGTCCTGAAGGCAGCTGGAACCAAGTGGAATTTTCTGCCCTTTTATCCGGGATTAGTCGGCGGACATTGTATCGGCGTTGATCCTTACTACTTGACGCACAAGGCGGAAACGATTGGCCATCACCCGGAGATTATCCTGGCCGGGCGCAGACTCAATGACGGTATGGGGACTTATGTGGCAAGTCAGTTCATCAAGGGCATGCTCAAGAAAGATATCCGAGTCCATGGATCCCGAATTCTGGTGATGGGATTGACATTCAAGGAAAACTGCCCGGATCTTCGTAACAGTCGTGTCATTGATGTTATCTCTGAGTTTAAAGACTATGGAGTAGCAGTGGATGTTCATGATCCATGGGTCGACCCACAAGAAGCTAAGGATGAATTCGGTATTGCTCTGATCACTGAGCCCAAGGAGCGAAGCTATGATGGAGTGCTGGTAGCCGTGGCTCATGATCAGTTCCGTGACCGTGGCGTAGAACGCGTGCGTGCGCTTGGCCGGGAAAAATGCCTGGTTTTTGATCTCAAGCATATCTTTCCCGAGGGCACGGCTGACCTGACCTTGTGATCTGTTGTCGGCCCTAAACTACGGGATGCCGTATGGAGAGGCTGCCATCTCTCTTGGGTTTTGACCAAAACTCATGTTTTGCTATCATTGATTGCGGAAGTTACCTAAGCAGTAACGGCCCAGGCTACGAACTAGTCTGTATATCAATGTCTTGACTATCCTACTTATACTGTTAGTGTGAATCTGTACTTGTTTTGTGCATACAGGAGTAGATTAATGGCAGTTGGTACTGTGAAGTGGTTTAGTAGAAAAAAGGGTTACGGGTTCGTAACGCCAGACGCTGGGGCTAAGGATGTGTTTGTCCACATTACGGCCATTCAAAAAGCTGGGTATAGCGAACTGCAGGAAGGGGATCGTCTGGAATTTGAATTGACACAGCTTCAAAATGGACGAACCGTAGCAAACGACCTTAAAAAGATAGATGATCAGTCTGACAGTGATGCGGAGGTCACTGAAACAGGAGATATCTGAAGATAAATCACTTTTACGCCTAGCGGAGGAGGCCTGTTCAAACCGGAAAAAGCGTTGATCGGGAAATGAGGCTATCCGAGGGGGACTATACGAGGAGGTTGGCTTAGGCCACCAGTGATGAGGGGTCGGCGATGAAGGGCCGGTGATAGAGGGAATGGTCAGCATAGTGGCAGTGGGTTCTATTTAATCGAACGTTAAGAAGAGGGTTTGAAGTGGTTTGTGGATAGGTGCCTGTCTTGAGCCATGAGGATAAGCAGGCGCCAAAAAGCCTTCAGTCACTTGGGGATGAAGCGCAAGTTATATCCAACGGCGCTCATGACGGTGTTGATCTGGTCGCCAACGCGGCCTTTAAGGAAGTTGTGCCCCAGGTGACCGTCGGTTTTACAATGACCTATAACAACCTCAATGGCGGACCGTCGCTGCAGTTTCTTCTTGATCTGGCCGTGAACGTCGCGTTTCTGGCCTGAGCGGAAGACCCGGAGAAGTTTCGGTGCATCGTGGCCCACATAGCCTTTATCGACATAGACATGCTCAATCTGGCGGCCCGTCAGCTCCTCGGTTTCCGCGATCACCTATCTTCAGGCTGTACCCGTCATAGGGATTCCCCGGCAGCGCCCTGGCGTGCAGGATAACTGGCCGCCCTTGCAGCGTTTGTTGGTGGTGGTCAACGAGACTTTGACCCCAAATTCGTAAGGCGTCCGGGCCTTGCCACGGCCAGCTAGCTGGATCGCTGTCTCCAAAATCCTGGCTTAAAAAAACATGGCATCGGTCGGAAAGGCGATGTTCTTCGGCTGCACCGTGGTGTCAATGCTGACCCGGCCTAGAGTGCTCGTGCGGACAGTCCGTGTTAGAAGAATTCCTCGCCAGTAAAATGCTGGAAATAAGGGTCGTAAACCCAACGCAGACTTATTCGTCAGACAGATTGCAGGCGTGTTTCAACAAGAATATGCCGATCATGAACCGGGCCGGTTACAATCTTTCTCATGCTCTGTGCCAAGGCACCACCGCGCTGGGCGGCCCCGGTTGAAAAAGAAGGGCGCGACCTTTTCATCGATCCAGTCCCAATCAATCCTGTCGGCCAATAGCGCTAACTCATGACGCCGATTGATGAGATGATCAAGGCGAAGCAGGAAAAGGTCGTCGTAATCGGCTTTCTCAGGTTTATCTCGGACGTATAGAAATTCTCCATATCTGTAGATTGAAGGAATCATAACTCGCTGAAAAAGTGAATCAAAAATTGCAAGAAAATGAACCAAAATAGAAGGATATCTTGCAATTCAGAAACCGTAAACCCGGCCAATCAATAAAGCTTTACAAAGCCTTAGAGGTTCTTAACAGAGGACTATCTATGTCAGCCTCTACATTAAGCCATGAAGCTGCCGTTGCCCTCACGCTTATGGATTTCAAAACCCTACCCTTCCCTGACTTTTGAGTTCGGAAATCAATCGACGTTCGCAGCCCACCAGGAGACCACAGTCCAGGCAGCAACATTGTGGCGCAAGGCGTCCTTGGAGATATTATCAATAACGTCGTTCTTGCTATGATGGTAGTCGAAGTAAGCGCTGGCATCTTGAAAGAGCCCAACAATATCGACATCGCTTTTTGCAAATTTTATGACATGGGAGCCTCCGGCTTTATTCTGCAACGACAGGGGAATGCCCAGTGGTTTCAGCAATCGCTCAAGACCGGGGCGCTTACTCCGACCAAAATCTCCACGAAACCCGACGTACCGGACCTTCCCGGCTCCCAGATCGCTTTCTCCGGCTAGAATATGGTTACGCAAGCCTGCCTCGGACAAGCTGTTGACATAAGCTTTGGTGCCGAGCAGCCCAATTTCCTCTGCCCCGAAGAAGACCACTCGAATAGTCCTTTTCGGGCGATGGCCGGATCTTATGATCTGTTGCGCTGCAGAAGCCAAAACCATCATGCCGGCCCCGCCGTCAATCGCTCCCTGGCCAACGTCCCAGGAATCGAGATGAGCGCGAAGAAGGATGATTTTTTCCGGATATTTCGTGCCCCTGATATCAGCAATGACATTATAGGAAAAGGCCGGCGCAGCATAGCTAGCGGAAGAATGCAAGGTGATCAGGATTGGCCCTTTTCGTTTCACAAGAGACATGATTTTTTCAGAATCAAGCGTCGAGACGGCTGCCGCCGGGATCGGTTGCGTTCCATTTTCCCATTTCGTCTGACCTGTATGGGGGGCAAAGCTCATCTCTGTACCAAGCGATCTATAGAGATAAGCGACAGCACCGCGGCTGGATGCGATAGCCGCACCTTTGGTCCGCATATCCTCCAAGAGTCTATATCCCTTTCCGCTTTCATGCCGGATCATTTCTTCGGCAACGAATGGAATTTTTCCGCGGATTTTCTTGGGAGAGCTTTTCAGAAACTCTTTCCAGCTTTTGAAAATGACAAGTTCCGTCGCGATTCCCTCTTTCGGTGTCCCTGGTGTTCCACCAAGCGCTAGAATATTGAGATCCATGGGACTAGGCTCTGAAATCCTGGCACTGGCTTGACCACGGATCCATCTTGGGACAGCGAAGGCCTGCACGGTCACGCGATCAAAACCCATTTTGCGCAGCAATTCATAGGACCATAATGCCGCTTTTGCTTCTTTGGGTGATCCTGCGGGGCGGGCACCGACAGTTTTGACAAGCCGGTTGAGATTCTCCCAGACCTCTTCGGACTTTAAGGCACAATCTCGCAGTCTTTCGACTCGCAGTCTTTCTGCTGGCGTTGCCGTCGCCCTGGCTTCTGCATTCTCACCAACCGCCGGGGAATTGCAAGCAGCACTTGCAGATGAACAAGCCAAAAAGCTCATAACCAGACTAAGAGTAACTAGCTTTATTTGCATAACAACCTCCTTGCGCATATGATTGGCTATAGTCGGTATCATTAACAGTTGCAACTATGGGAATCACGGTTAAGGATTTATCGCACCGGGCGCAGGAAGTCTTTCGACTGGTGGTAGAAAATTATCTGTTGTCCGGCGATCCGGTGGGATCCAAGACGCTGGCGATGAACAGTGGCTTGAAACTGTCATCGGCAACGATTCGCAACGTCATGCAGGATCTTGAAGAACTGGGTCTTTTGACGTCTCCTCATCTTTCTGCTGGACGGGTTCCGTCGGAAATGGGTCTGCGCTTCTTTGTTGACGGAATCATGCAGATCGGCGAACTATCCAGGACCGAGCAAAAAATAATTGAACAGCAAGTTATGGATAGCAAGGTTGATAACCTGGAGAATCTGCTGTCCAAGACAGTTGGCACCTTATCCGGTCTTTCCTCCTGTGCAAGCGTAGTCATGGTTGGCAAGAACGACGACACCATAAAGCAAATTGAGCTTATTCGCCTGGCTACAGACCGGGGGCTTGCAATTCTGGTGAACGAAGACGGTTTGGTGGAAAACCGAATTCTCGATCTGCCTGCACATATCAACAGCTCTGCGCTCATGAAGGCCAGCAACTATATAAATGATCGGTTTGCAGGCCTGACACTGGATCAGGCTCTGGACAAATTGAACCTGGAAGTGGCAGACAAAAGGGCAGAGATCGACGCCCTGACGCATATTCTCGTCAAACAGGGCCTTGCATCGCTTGTCCATGAAGAGAGCGATCGTCCCATTCTAATCGTTCGCGGGCAATCGCATCTGTTAGAGGATGCCAAGGCCGAAGACGACCTGGATCGCATGCGCCAGCTACTTGATGATGTGGAAAATCAGAAGGAAATCGCGAACGTTCTGGAAATTGCACGATCCAGCAATGCAGTGAGAATTTTTATCGGATCTGAAAATAAACTCTATTCACTTTGCGGTTCATCTGTTATTGCTGCCCCCTGCCGTGACTCTCAGGAAAAAGTCATTGGTGTTATTGGTATTATTGGCCCAAAACGATTGAATTATGCACGAATTATCCCAATGGTAGACTATACGGCACGTCTTTTGGGGCAGAATGTGAATGGATGATAGAATGACAGAAGAAACCAAGGACGAAAACGAACATCTGGAAGAACATCAACAAGTTGAAGCCTTGGAGTTAGAAGATGAGCCGGAAGAACAAACTCCGATCGATCAACTCCGTCAGGCGCTGGAGCAAAGCCGGGAAGAGGCCGCTGATCTTAGGGATCAATTGATGCGCCAGGTTGCTGAAGGCGAAAATATTCGCCGCAGGCTGGAAAAAGAAAAGGCCGAAAGCATGGCCTATGCGAATTTCGACTTTGCCCACGACATGCTGCTTATTCTTGATAATTTTCAGCGGGCGATTCATGCGCTTGATGACAGCAACCATGACCAGGAAGGGATCGATTCTTTAATCGATGGAGTCAGGATGACGGAACGGTTGATGCTGACGACTCTGCAAAAGTACAACATTTCACCGGTAGATGCGCTTCATAAAAAGTTTGACCCCAACTATCATGAAGTCGTAACGGAAAGCCAGACCGGAGAGCCCGGGCATATAACGAAAGTTTTACAGACCGGCTATCGGATCAAGGATCGCCTACTTCGCCCGGCGATGGTTATCGTTGCCAGCGGGCATAACAAAGGCGGAGATTCAACAGAACCGGGCGACGATAATGTTGACAATAGCGATACAAGTCCTGCCGGCCAAAGGGTTGACAAGAGCGTTTGAGCGATCCTAAGACAGCTTTATGCTCCCTTCGTTTTTCGTAAAATCTGTCCCTGAATCGGAAGGCTGTGCAGGCGCTTGCCTCCAGCTCTGGCGATCGCATTGACCAAAGCCGGGGCCAGCGGTGGGACACCCGGCTCACCAACGCCGCCGAGATCTGCTCCCGAATTTAGGATATGCACGTTAATTTTCGGACAGTTGGTCATTGTCACGATGGGATAGCTATCAAAATTGCGCTGCCTAGGGACACCGTTTTCCACATCGATCCGTCCATAAAGCGCTGCACTAAGCGCGAAAATGATCGATCCTTCGATCTGCCCCCGAACCGTGTCGGGATGGATTGCCCTGCCACAGTCGATGGCCGCAGTCACTTTGTGGATAATGAGTCCATCTAGGTTCGGATTTTCTGAACCGGTGAGGCTAACTTCGACAACTTGCGCAACAATAGAACCAAAGGATTCGTGCAAGGCAAGGCCGTGGGCATGCCCTTTATCCAAGACATTGCCATAACCAGCATGACGCGCAGCTGCACTTAAGACAGCAGCATGACGCGGCGCTTGCCTAAGCATATTCAAGCGAAAATCCAATGGGTCGGCCTTGACCGTGTCGGCGAGTTCGTCGATAAAAGTCTCTATGCAAAAGGCGTTCATGGAATGGCCGACCGAACGCCAATACCCGACAGGAATATCTGATATGATACCTTGATGTTCAACCAATTGATGGTCGATGGCATAGGGTAGCCCATCCAGTCCTTGGACGGTGGCATTATCTTTCTTGAAGCCTTGTGGAAAACCATTACGCTTGGCCACGGAATGAAAGACGTTCTGGCTGAGGAGCCTGGCATGAAGGCTGTCGATTCGATTGTTAGCCTTAAGCCGGGCACGAAGGCGAATCCACCCGGCCGGTCGATAGGAATCATGCCCCAGATCTTCTTCTCGGCTATAGATCAACTGTACTGGCAATTTGGCTTCCTGGGCTATCAACGCAGCGCAGACAACAGCATCGTTTTCTCCCTTGCGGCCAAACCCGCCTCCTAAAAGAGTCGGAACGACCGTTATCGCTTCTTTCGGCAAATCAGTGGCCTTCGACAGGCTCATGACTACACCGGTCGGAGACTGGGTCGGCGCCCAGACTTTCAGACGATCGGGAGCTATGAAGTGAACGGTTGCATTCATGGGCTCCATACAAGCATGTGCGAGATAGGGCAAAATGTAATCCCTGCTGAGACCTGTCTCGCTTTTCAGGCGCCCCATGGCATTTCCCTTTTTAACGTAGATATCCGCTTTTGCATCTGGCTTCTTCAGAGCGTCGCGACCTGCCTTGTCAAAAAGTTTAAAGATCGTGCTGCTACTTACTGCT
>Ga0056124_1000593_pt1 | contig 11913 bp, 5 predicted proteins | sample WorMetHEROISLAND_2_FD_70069 | JGI IMG/M metagenome (GOLD analysis project Ga0056124, IMG submission 70069) | Marine gutless worms symbiont microbial communities from Max Planck institute for Marine Microbiology, Germany - Olavius sp. 4 HERON ISLAND | ecosystem: Host-associated > Annelida >... | reverse complement strand
CGCGAACGCTAGTTAGTTTCAGGTTTACATGTAGGTACCCATGCACTAAACGAACGATAATTATCGTTCGTTTAGTGCATGGGTACCTACATGTAAACCTGAAACTAACTAGCGTTCGCGCTGCCACTGTGATTGGTACAAAAATTGTTTCAGAAAATGAGTTTTAGGGTATGTATTTATTCTGATTGTAGCAATTTTTGAAAATTTATATTTCACAAGGTAGTGCAGCGACGCAGGTAAGGTGTCGTGAGATATTTAATAATTTTGTTATTTTACGTTTTTCGCAGAGCTTGTCAGTGAAAGAATTATTAAAATCGGTCAATAGGTGGCAAAGATATGGAAAAAGTTTTGTGGCAATTTTTTAAGGTTTCTGTATACTACTGTTGAACTTTCTGTAGCTGCTGCAACTACTGATCAGAGCTGGTAATGATTAAAAAATTCCATTGTTTAACCATTTAAGCGTTAATTTAAAAAAAGTTAACTATTCATAGCTCTTCAAAAATAGCGATTAATTAATTATTAATTTATGTCAAAAGCTAAACTGATCATTGTCCAAGAACATGGTATGTTTTCGTTTAGAAATGCGTGAGTTACTCAGCCAACAGCTGTCACAAATTCAGTAAAACACAATCGCCAAATGTTTTTCATCCAGTCTTGTAGGCAGAGCAGAATGTTTGTGTTGTGGGCATTGTTTCGTTAAAACTCTTTATCGACTGATCGCGCGATAAATCATTAAATTCCGCAGCTCTACGTCGTTGGTCAAATTTTCTGCCGAGTCTGCCAGTGAAAGAATTTAGGAAATTAGTCAATCTGGGACGAAGATATGGTCAAAAGTTTAGTGTCATGTTGTCTGACTCACGGCGCATATGTCTGTGTGCAGGTGAAAGTCGTTATTCGTCACGGTTCACTCAGATGACGTCACTCAGCGTTCATGAGTCAGACATCTTTGATGCACAGGTTTCACTTTCGGTTTCACTTTCGCTTTTGCCCATCGACTCTTCTAGGCACGTGCACGGTTAAACGGTTAAACGGTTAACCAATTAACCGACAACAATCGGTTAACCGTTTAGCAAATCAACCGGTAGTTTAACCCAAAGTGGCGGACATAGAAATTATAATACACATGCAAATGATTTTACAAATAACTCGAACTCTGTGCTGATTTCAGATATGCAACTTGTGATAATGTGTTCGTATTAACTACGGTAGGTGGAAAATCTATAGCTCAAGTTAGTTGCGTGTTATGTCAGTCACATTAATTTCTGTGTCCGCCAATATTCGGTTAACCTTTTAGCTAATTACCCGCCTCGCACATCCCTAATCTGTCGGTGGCGTTCAAACCCGGGTTCAGTCGGTTCAGTGAACCGGGCCCTACCCTCCTGAGGGCTCACTCACAGTGGGGCGAAACAGAGAATAATGCACGAAACTAGTATGCCTTCTTACTGCACCCTTTCCAAGACCGGTCGCTTTGAGCCATTTGGGATTCGAGCTTCGGCGCTTCGTGCTACACAGCTGAGAAAGGGCCCCTAACTCATAACCTACGTTACTGTCTCCTGCATATTTCATACACTGTCTTTAGCGCTGTATTTTACTATACTAATTTGCTCATGGCCGTCCCGTACAGTAAATATAATACGACTATGCGTCTAGGCAAAAATTCTCGAATTTTAACGATTTTCACAACGTTAAGGACTTTTACATTTTCCGCAACGACCTCTTGAAGTTCGGTAATCCTGTTAGAGTTCCATATTACCTACTAACTACGGTAAGTTACTGGCATTTACAGCTCACAGTGGCAGTGGCGTAGGCTGGGGTGCACTGGGTGCAGGTGCACCCCAAAAACAGTAACCGCATTTTGTTCAGTAGCTTCAAAAATTGCGCATGTAATTTAGCACGGGTCTGCTTCCACAATGAAACGACATTTGCAGTCACTAGACGCATTTTATGGGCTCTTATTTATAGTGCGTCCAAAATGGATTTGCAGCCGGGGCTCCGCCGAACCCCGCTGGAGGAGCTTACGACGCTTTCCCAGACCCCCTAGCTGGTGGGGAGTGGGCTCGCTGCCCCCTCATCAAGAATCCCTCCCCAGCTCTCGGCCTTTGGCCTCGATTTTCGGCCCTTTGTGCTTCAGGAGTGCACCCCCTCCTGGCTACGCTACTGTGACAGTGGTGTGAAGCTTGGAATACATAAGAAGCACCTGCAAAAATTAGCCCAGTTTTAGGCAACGAGCAAGCCAACTGGTTCATTAGACTGTAGTAGGTAAACGCAACTGGTAGGAGATGCAAGTCTGCTCTGCACGAATTAACGTAATGACGTTAGATGACGAACGTTTCAATCTGTTCTATCGAATCTTGTAACATAAACGTGCGGAATAACTGTCGCACGCTTAAACTTTAGTGCCCTGTTATTCTTACTTTATTTTAATTGCACTGTAGTTGTTATTGCATTGTAGTATTTTGTCTGAAGGCGCGTAAAGAGCGAACGAAATGAACTGAACTGAATTGAACTGAAATGCCAGTTCTGTTGCGTTGCACGGACTGTACAAAGCGAATGAACTGCTGACAGTTCAGTTCATTTCAGTTAAGTTCATTTCTGTCGCTCTGTACACGCTCTAAGTTGTAAACAGTCATTCCGCGTTTGTTGCTGCTGCTGCTGCTGCTGATGATGATGATGATGATGATGAACCATGGGTTTGCTATGAGCACTTCCGTATTCAAGCAACAGCGGCTTATTGAGCGATGGCTTTGACCCACAGACGCTTGAGCTGGTGCCCTCAATGAAAGATTGATTGATTCATCGGTTCATCTTTATATTCACGCTGAGTTGATAGGTCAGAGGTCACGATGCCAGCAGTCAGTCATTAGAGCGGCTCTGTATGCTAGTGGTGCGGCGCAGCGCCAGTGCGTGTGATGAATATTTATTAGCTGCTGTAGGTCGGTGCTCGGCAGGCAGGTAGCCTAGGTGCTTTTCCCGGCAACGCGCTGCTGAAGAAAGTACCGGCTGTAATGAGACGCATTGACTGCAGTATATGTGCAAGACACGTCCGTCCGTCCGTCTGTCCGTCTACACAACCGCTTCTTCGACTGTCTCTCTGTCTGTCTGCCCGTATCTCTCTCTCTATGTGTCTCTCTGCGTATGTTTGCGGGACGCTCTGCTCAATACATGCCGAATGCCGCCGTTCTTCTGATGTACGCCGCGCGTTCGGCGAACTTGAATTAAGCGACGATGACGTCATAAGTCACGTGCCGTCCTCGTGATTACGTGACCGGAAGTGCGGAGTAGCGTGAAAATGACGCCATGCCGGACGACCAAGTCTGCACCAGCAGCAGCAGCAGCAGCTCCGCTACGATGATGATGATGATGATGGATGAATGTAACATATTTAGCCCATTACGTGTTGCAGCCAATTTCTGGATTGAAACATAGCAATACTGGACTAGAAGTATATCGCACGGTTATGGAGATATTGAGCCTTAATTATTTTGGGGGTAACGACCGTGACTTTGAGGGGGTACGTGACGTCATCGGTCACGTGACCACTGGACTCGCAATGTGTGGTTTCTTATACATGTTCAATTATAGCCATAGGGGCACGGTTATGGAGATACAAAGCGTCAAATTTCGGGGGTCGCGACCTTTACCTTTTAGTTATGGAGATATAACAAAATGAAATAGAACAATGATGATGATGATGATGATGGATCCTGGTGCCTATAGATCTTCGTTGTTTATGATGTGTTCCTCTGACGCACGCTCAATGCGCTCAGAAGCGATTCCGTCGTTCATCTCACACAGCGACCGTAGCGTCGTCTGTAAGCACGGGGAAGGGAAAACCGCCAACAACCTCCCTGGAAAATCCCCCCTTGCAAAATCCGTTCTTCTAAAAGTCTAAAAATCTAGATCTAAAACAATTTGGTATAGCGCAGCGCCAGCAATTGTCACATCGTCGTTGTGAATCAGAAGCGCTGTGATGGCGCCGACTGTCCTAGGTGCGGTATAGGCTGAAGTGAACAGTTCAGTTTTAAGCCTGGATTTAAATGTGCCTAAAGTACTAGTAGTTCTAGCGTTCACGGAGAGTTTGCTCCAGATAGTGGGAGCAGCAACAGGGGAAATCTCTTCTAGGACAGACCTCTCTGCTACGGCAGATCATGGCTGCCAGTAATGACGATACATATTCCAAGTCTCGTGTGTATCACGCCGGTAGTTACAAATTGCAGCAATATAATTTGTTTATAGTTAACATCTAGTAAGTTAGTAAGTAAGTAAGTAAGTAAACCTTTGAGTGCATAAAACAAACGCAAAATGCAAAAACACAAAGGATAAACACCAAAAGGCTACGAAAACTTAAAAAAAATAATGATTAACAAAAGAACACTTGAAAAACCTATAAACACAGCTGGGGAGCTGGAACTGATGTTGACGGGAACGTAACGCTAGACTGGAGTTTTTCTCGTCTGTTTAGACAGTGCTCATGCCATTGAAAGATCCCAATAACATAATCAAAAAGCTCATATACTATTAGAATATTGTGCGTAATGCCATAACAATGTGGTCTCCTCAAGAATGCATCAATTTTATCAGAAAGTTCAGCAGTCAAGTTTCAACCCCATGACAGAAGTCAGTCACAATTAAAATGAAAGCCTGAAATAGTGTACAGTGTTAAGACGTTTAGCTGGTGGCCTTGGTGTCGCAATTTTTTCATTTAATTAAGATACAAAATAGAGGTGAAAAGGAAAGAAATCTTGTGCGGGATTTAGTAAGCAGACGGCCTCAAGACCGAGTCGTGCAGTGTGCCGTAGTGCTGCTGTCAATTATTACATCGCCGCTGCCCTTCAATAGACGTCCCGTGACGCGCCGCTATCCATCTGTCTGTCTGTCTGTCTGTCTGAGGCGTAAAAAACCCTGTGCTTCCACTTGCCGCCCGTCCCTTTAAAAACTCTGTGCTTAAATTTTTATTGCAACGTCAAAAATATTGGTGCAGTTTTTTGTTCGCTTTCAAAGTTTTACTGTTTTACTGAGACTCTGTCTCAAAAAACGTCACCCTTTTTATTTTTGCGATGTCTTTGTCAGATTTTATCCGATTTTGCTAATTTTTGGCAGAAACATACCCCAGGAAATTTGAAACAAGCACATGTACACGGCCCACATCATATCTTGTTTTATATGTTCGTACTGTACCTTGTAAAAACTAGCGACGCATCAGAACGCAAACTGCGACGTGGGCCGCTTCCCGTTCGTCTTGTCATTATACCGGAATGTCGCAACTTCTTTAAAAGATTATTTAAACTTTTGACATTCCCATTTTTCTCAGAAAATTCACGAATTAATTTTTTTTAGCTCCAAAGCATTTAAATTTATACAAACTTTCTATCAAAATGCGAACTTCAGCGTCGCCTGGCTGCTGCGTGGTCTGGTCTGGTCTGCACCAGCGTTTCATTGGCGAGGCAATCGACGACACGCCGTGGACGGGTGCGCGCCTGTGTGAGAACTGATGGACGAGACTTCAAACACTTGCTCGGATAATACGAACGTTACTGAATAGTTATCTGATACGACAATTTGGCTTTTTGTGGAGACTTCATATTTGACGTTCTAGGCCTACCGGATGACTTAAAAATCGTTGCTACATTTACGAATACGACTACGAATATACGAAACGAGATGTGGTGGGCTGTGGTACGTAACCATCGGGTCGACTCAGCCTTAATTTGCCGTCTGTGCGATGTTAAAATGTGTATCAGCTTTCGAGTTGTGTAGGAATAAATGGCGAATGTGGATGCAGTATTACAGCTGCTTAAAGCCGATTATCTTGGTCTAAAGTCAGCGGCCGCCTGGCGCTCGTGCTACATTCATTAAATGAACCGAGTGAACTCTCACAATGGCTGTGCCATGATGACCGCACCATAAACGTGGACCGTCCTGTTCTTCTGTAGCACTGCTGCATTATGCTGCAGCCGTTAATGGACAGAGTGAAACGCCATTTGACAGACAGTGACACATTGCCATTCGGCCCCCAGTAACGCTGCATTAGGATAAACAGGGGCTCCTTTCCTAGGCGCAGGGGAGATTTGGGAAAACGGAATCCGTGGTCAAAATTTGCATTGCAAGTTGCGACTAAACCGACATCGAGTTTCGAGCGATGCCGTATAGTGCCAAATGTAATTGCCTTTTATGCTTCTCAAATTAGTAATCATTGATTTACGACGTAAGAAGTGAATTAATTGGAATCGATGGGAATGCGTCACTCTGTGTCGCCGTACAAGTGGTTGTCGTGGTCGCCGAATTTACTATCCACAACTGCAGTCGTTTGACAACCGATATTATAATCCCCACGCAGTGATCCCGCGTCTGTCTACGTCCGTTAACTTGCAGTAGTTTTTTTTGATAACCGCTTTGTTTAAAATGAGAAAGAGACGTGTGCACAGTTTCGTCAAAAAACAACAAAAAACGTTAGCAAAGCGTTTAGCAAACTTTTTTAAATTTTATTTTAAACGTGACCATGCCTTAGCCTAAACAGTTTTATGCACATGTTTTACTTGCGTGTAATCGCTTCCTATCTTCAAGTCGTGCGCGATCCTCCGGAAACGTTTTGAAACAATTGTGCAACTTTTTAGGCGTGGTTGCATTTACGATACGATATTCGTTTATTAAAACCTCTGTCAGAATGCAGAGCACACACAATTAAGTTGAAAGTTAAAAATAATTATAATATTAAAATGTTTATTCACAACACAGAGCTATAAAACATTTTCAGTAACAGTTTTTGTAAGAGTTTTTATTTAAAATAAAACAGGCGCTGGCATTTGCTTGTAGCCAGGGCTTAAAGCCGTGAAGTAGTAAAGCTTGTAGTAAAGCTTGTATGTTGCAGTCTTTTATTGCCTTCTGTCGTCTGACAGCTAGCTATTCTGTCTCTTATCATGTCCTCAGTGTATTGTTCCGCCCTCGGTTCTTTAGTCGGTTTACTGCTTAGTTCCGATAAGTCTCTTGTTCGCGTTCTTTGTCACGTGATGTTGAGTGACGTCATCAGATAGCGGAGATAGCAAGAAAGCGACTGAAAACTCGCACCGGACACTAACGTAACGTAAGCCGCCGCCCAACGTGCGGTCAGTAACGGTTAGTTGCGTGGTTGGTCAGTCAACGGAGTCTAATGTCGGCCATAGACTGCGACTGCGGGATGCGGGATGAAACCAGGCAGAGGATCGGGAGAACACAGTGCTGGGCAAATCCCAATCGTGATTCTATCTAAATCGCGACTGAGTCGCATAAAGCGATTTGATTCGAGCAATAAAGATTCGATTTGAAACACTGCGATTCGGTCTCAGATTCGATTCAAGAAATTCGCGCGTTTCGATTCAAACATTTTTCGAATCGCAAATCGAAGCCCTACGACTCCGCATGGAGAATGATGCTGAGTTGAACAACAAAGAATGACTGACAGGGACTGCCTCTGGCGAGCAACTGTTTCAGATTTATTGATTTGCGATTTGATGTATACATTAATACTAAAAGAAAAATGCACACTATATATGTTTTGTTATGAAAAGATGGCGATATCGTAAAATTTCTCCACCCGATTCCTAAGGCTAGCCCTAACCCTAAGGCTAACCCTGTCTCTAACCCTAACCCTACGCCTAGATCGCAATTTTAAACTTCCTGGTGGAGAACGCTTGCAATAGCGCCAAATGATTTGGGATTTGATTCAAGATTTGCTTTCAAAAGATTTGAGATTTGCCCATCACTTGGAGAACATACAGCACCAGCAGCAGCAGCATCAGCATCCGGCTGACGTCACGCCGTCGTGAACAGCGAGCTGTACACTGTACATGTACCAGCTACCAGCCTGCAGTAGTCTCATTGTGACAGCAGCCGAGACACGGTCGTCCAGTGCGACACGCTCAACGCATCGCTTGATAGACTGTTGTGTCTACTCTAAACGTCGCCTCCTCGCAAGCCTCTTTGTCGCTGCTGCTGCTGCTGCTTCACTTTCTTATCGCAGGAGAAATTTCAGCAGCTGCAGCTTTTATTGTACTTCAATCGATCAATCAATCACAAAATTTTGTATAGCGCCGCCGACGCAGTCCTGAACCACAGCGCTTAACAATAATATTTAAAAAAAACACTAGGAATAAAAGCTATAATAAATTCTTCATAATAATACCTAGAGATGTTGTATGATAAAATCTAAAGTCCGTAGGCGTCGCAAAATAAAAATGTTCTGAGACTACTTACTTTGATTCTATGTACTCCGTGTTGGGAAAAAAAGTCTGCAGTATTTTCTGCACAACTTTAACAAATTTAGATATAATTTCGTAGCTTTTGGTGTGAGTTGTTCTGATACTTCACTTGACTAAAAAATTGTAAAATTTACCCCCACAATTTACGTATCACTACGAATTACTGACAATTATGACGTTATCGAAAATGCCGCTTTCGGACGAACGTAGCACATAGTAAAGCAACATATTGTCATAGAGAGAAACGGCATAATTGTTGTAAAGTAAATTAGTCGTAGAAGACTGATACACTGCAGAAATTAAAGTGAATCAATTTTTGGCAAAAATTGTAAATTTGGTTTCGTTGATCGCGGCGTTGGTAGCAGCTGTCGACAGAGTATATACAAACTTCATTCGTCGTTGTGCTGCAGCCGTTAGACCGCGGCGTCGTCGTCTCTGCAGCATGCCTTAAGGCCGCCGGTGCAAATTTTGTATAAAGTTTTAGACTCTAACATTACCTTTCTTTTAAGTTTTTGTTACTGTCGTTGACAACTGAAGCAGCTACGAACTAATTGTCTTATCTTTTTCTTATTTTGTCCATTCTGCTGTTGTTAAGTTATTTTAGCTGACTATAGACAGAGTGTTTACACAAGGTAAAGTGGCAGCACTGATCAGGTGAGGTGGGCCATCAGTGTGTGCTAATCGGTGCTTATTACGTTTTGGCAGTTTCGGGCAGTTTATTAAGACAATCCTGATTCGCCTGTACTAGTATTAGCAGCACATTAGAGGTTTTATAACGGTGTGCGCTACATAAACTGCATTTTAGTTACTTACATACATACTTACTCACTTACGTGGACAGCATAACTGATGCTTACCATCGTGTTGTTTAGCATAACGTCGTCAACGTATTAAGGTAAAATAATACGAGGCGTGTATTGCTGGGTGTACAGCGCACCTCGTGTAGGTCACCGGAAGTGCCGCTGGAGGGCGATGACGTCACAGACCGACGTGTGGCGACCCCTAGCGGTGGCGGCGGTGGTGGTGGTACTTTGTCGCACCTGGTTGCTAAGGCAACGATGCTGGCTGTCTGCGTCAGCGCCGTGACGTCATTTACCTGTATTACCGACACACGTGTTGACGTCATCATTAGTCTGCCTCACCTCTTCGTGCTTCGTACGTTTCACTGCCTCAGTTCGACAGACAGATATTAATAGCCAGTAACCGGGAAAAGAACTGTAACTTTGACAAAATTACCATCGTCTTATAGTATGCTATGCTCCCAGTATACGGTGCATATAAATGTGTATATAATATAAAGACACTGCATTGAAAGATTTAGTTTACTTTTTACGTTTTCTCTGTTGCCGCGTTAAATGTGATATTTGCTGTTGACACTGTTTGAATTTATTAAACGTCTAGGACATGCGTTAAATATTATATGGCCTCCAGCTATATAAAGGCGAAATATGTGGCTGCTTGGCTTGGTTGTATTCGTAAATGTCGTGTCCTGCGACAACTTTATCTTTGTTAAGACATGAACTGCAAACCGGTTAATGAAATCCGTAACAGATTATGAGCAATTGCCTCGAAATAGAGAGCTGTGCCTCTTCGCATAAGGCTAGAACTCGCTGTCAGTAACGTTAAACAAAGTGGCCTAAATACTGCTTCGTCAAGTAAATAATCATGCAGATATAATATTCTAAGTTAAATCAACGTTCGCATAATATATACAAGGCGTATTGAGTACGAATATTTGTCTGTTTGTCTATGTCTGGCTACATGTCGTTGTCTGTCTCTCTCTGTTCGTTTGCAGACGACGTGACCGTGTTTTTCAACGAGCAATTCGCCGACAATCAAGTTCAGTTCCACGTCCGCGGCAAATCGAACAATTCTTGTATCAGAGTCTTTGGTATGTAGCTTAAAGCCACGTTCTACTGCAGCCGATTTGTCGTCGTTTGCGATCGATATTTTGCACCTTTTTCGAAAGAAAATTGTATTTTGTAACTGTACTAAAATCGGGGTCTCTTTGTTTCTTTGACAGTGCATTATTATACAGAACATGCGTTATTACACAAAGGGGTATAAGAGGATGCACTGATTTCTGCATAACATTGACACATTTTAACATATTTTCATAATTTTTGGTAAAAATCAGGCCGAAACTGTACTTTGCCAAAAATATTATAGAATTTCCCCTTACACTAACATATAACTACGTAGTACTGACGTAATTATGACGTCATCGAAAAGTCCGCTTTCGGCGTAATTGGGAAATAAGACCTAATAATGTTTTAGACAATATCTTTAACAAATTCAAAAGAATTATCGCAATTTTTGGTAGGCAAGATTAGAATGTAATACGCCACTAGTAGTGCACCGACAGTCCACCTTACCTAATCAGTGTTGCCACTTTACCTTGTGTCATAAACACTCCGTGCATCGCACTTAATCACAGCGAAATGGACAAAAATAAGTTCTGCGTGTGCATGATATACTGTGCAGACGTAAATACGTCGGTCCTCGAGCAAGCCGCTCTGCTGCCGTGCGATGACGTCACGTGTCAAGGTCATGACGCAGCGGTTCAAGGTCACACGGGGGTCAGCAGGGCGTGTGACGTCACAGGGTCTACGTGTGTCTGCTCGCGTGGCTTCGTTCTTCAAGGAGATCTGTGTGTCGGTTTGTCGCTCTGTTTGTCTGCTATTAATTTTCCGTCACAAATTTACAACTTTTGAAAGCAAATTTTCCGACGAACAGAAAATTTTCCGGCAGGCTAAAATGTAGTAGGAGGGGGCAACTGCCCCCCCCCTGTCCTCCCCCTGCCACGACGTAACTGTCAGCCTTTACTATACGTTGTCCCGCGAGACACGCATCCAACGTTGATGTCTTTTCCACATTGACTATGGCTCAGTTCCCAGTACGTGGCCGTAATATTTCATTTTCCTCGTCTTCATACTCAGTGGTAGCTCTGGACTATTAGCCATCTTATATGATGCCGCAAATTTCGAAAAGACGTCACTCAAAACTACAGTGAACACATGAAAATTTCAGCGAACGGGGAGGAAGGCTAATACTAAACATGGCGGTTCGTTTGATCCCATTTCTCGTCTTTCGTTAGTACTAGCAGCCGGTCACGTGACACCGTGTAGTGGTGACGTCATCAGGTGCGCCGGGAGTATCACGTGACGTCATTGATAACGTCGTTCTGGGTTAGGGTCAGGGTTTGTGTTAATTGCCGTTTTTGGATTTTGCCATCTAAAACCCGTTTCGGCATAGAATAGATACATGTAGTTTCGAGCGGTGTCGCTAGACGGCGCCTGTGTCTGTGGTGACAGACAGAGATGAGTGTCGTGATAACAAGATGGCGGCTTGTCCACGTGACTCTCGCTGCGTCAACGTTAACTCGTCCTACACGTGCGTCTGTCGCAATGGATTCTATTATCAACATTCCACCCACTCGTGTCGAGGTTCGCTCGCCGCCTGCGTTAGCTGCAACATTTATTATTAACTTTTATTGAAAATCTTTATTCACCAGAGAAAGGTAGAAACAATAATGAGTTAGAAAACAGTACAATAAACAGTAAAGTAACACAAATTATGACACCAACAGTAATTGTCAATGAGCACACAACTTATACAAATTTGCTACATATTTTGCACAACAGATTATCAGAAGCGTAATATTTACCTACAAATTTAT
>Ga0056124_1000592_pt1 | contig 11922 bp, 10 predicted proteins | sample WorMetHEROISLAND_2_FD_70069 | JGI IMG/M metagenome (GOLD analysis project Ga0056124, IMG submission 70069) | Marine gutless worms symbiont microbial communities from Max Planck institute for Marine Microbiology, Germany - Olavius sp. 4 HERON ISLAND | ecosystem: Host-associated > Annelida >... | reverse complement strand
TTTTTCACACGTAACATGACGGCACATTAGGTGCACTGGTCACTGGCGGAATTTAACGCATATATGTACAGTAGAAGAAAAACTATGAATTTATAACCGTAAACTGCAGGATTACCGAAAATCTACATGCTAACCAAAATGAAATCAAGCCTCACTTGTTTTAAAGACACGTAAAACTTATAAGAGTCTGGCGTACATATGAAAAAGCACCACTACTGTATTTTTGTATAAACTTGATTAATTCAGATCTCCACCAAAAGCACCATCACGCTTTAATCACTGACCACATAGGCCTACGACACCTCCCCTGTATGGGTCCGCGGGTGTGCTGGTTTAGAATAGACCCACTCCGTTTCCTGGCCGGATGGCGTAAGAGGCGCCTAAACTAGGGTTTTAGTTGTTTATTGGTATAGTTAGGTTCCGTGTGTATACGTCTTTCGTTAGTTAGTATTACATTTGTGTGCATCTGTATGTAGGTAGTATATTATTGTATTTTGGGTTTTTTTGTGTTGGTTTGTCAGGTTTGATTGATATTGATGTTAATTTTTGTTTTCCGTACCAGAGCAAGTGATTGCCTGGAGGGCCGTCTCCGAAATGACCTATAATGTGTCGAGCGGGATGTTAAACCTCACTCACTCACTCACTTACTAGGACATTTGTTACATGTGTATGCTGCGTGGGCAGCAGCAATACGGCCAGTGCATCGAGCGTGATATCAATAATTGTGCTTGTCACAGCATAGAATATATTTACTTCTCCCCGATCTGAACGTATCAAATTTTGCAGGCACAGTTCAGGTCACGAGCTTGAACGTATAATTATAGTTTCCATAAACTGGCCATACATAAGTCACTTCAGCCTGTCGTTTATTGGGAAAGAATAGTTATAATACGTGCGTGCATACTGGCCCATAGCGAGCCCGTTGTTTGGCCATCACCGCGACCTGTCGTCGGTCTGTCGTTTTTAGCGTTCATCCTAGGGGGTCGCTGGTGACCAGGCCACACAAGGCGACTGGCCAGCCACCACAGTGACCCGTCAGCAGAAATTCATCAGTTGCACTGTGATTTTCTCACAAATATGTTGTAACTGTGCCCTAAACTGTGCTTCGTTATAGTTTTAAAAACTTTTTTGCAGCTTTTTAGTCATAGCATTTTTCATGAGTGTCACTGTTACACTGAACGCCAAGTCACCAACTTGTGCCGAACATTTCAGTTTACAATGGTGTGACGCAGTATGTTTGTTGTTTTATTGAACAAGACAGAATTGAAACCCAAGTACAAACACAGCATGTGTAGGTATAAAAATACTAAATACAGAGAGTGAGAGAAGCATAAATAATAAGTGCTGTATGAAGATGTAACTTAACATTCAAATTTTGCATGGTATGGGCAACATCAAATTTTAAATTGGTAATTTTTATTCCCCCTTTTCGCAGTTCATTGGAGAATGCAACAGTGAAAAAATATAAAATTGCTGCATATTTGCCAAAGTTATCATAAAGAGGAAAGTGGCATCTTTTTATCTGGGACATGGTGTATATTCACTGTCACCATTCTCCCAGGTAAACCTGCGATCTTAATGAGTCAGAACTTAAAAACATGACTAACTTTGCTTTCTGCAGATTCACATGACTACATTTCTAAGAGTTGTCACTGTAAACTTGATTATATTATTGGCAGTGATTCATTGTATGCTGTACGTGGGACTCTCAAAGTACTGGGCAGGGGACATCAATCACTTTTCCTCCAAAGTAGAGAAATGGTGACTTGAAATTGTTTGCTTCAGAAAGTGCGTTTAAAGCCAGAAATGCACTCAAGTTGTTTGCGGCTGGGGCTCCACCCCAAACTCCAGGGGGTGCTTAAACGAAGCTCCCTGTAGTCGGTTGGGAAGCTGGCATCACACGTATACACAAGTACACTAATATTGCACTTACTGTGTAAAATAAAACATGACAAAAGTGTGGTGTAAAATGATTTTTAGGGTCATAAATTTCACATTGTAGTTCGGCTTCTGGGGGACTTCGTCTTCCAGACCCTCTACTGGGGCTCTGCCCTTGGACCCCACTGGGGGACTTCCATTCACAGACCCCCGGACTCTAGCCCCCCAAACAAAAAATCCACACGCCACTATGGTGACGCATTGACTCCTTCTGGTTCTGGACATGGATGGTTAGTCAGCAGGGCCCCATGACCTAGCTGCATGATTTTGCATCATCATATTTTACTAATGATTATGATGCGTATAGTGTTATCTTCCATTACTGCCACAAGATTGTTCATTGGCTTTCAGACATGCCAAGTCTGATGCATCTTGCATAAGTCTCACACATTTTCAATTAATTCACACTGTTCTGCTTATTTAAGTTTGACAGTTGTCTCTCTTTGCAATAATGGAACATTGTTTTCAACAAGGCATGATTTCTGAGCTTAAAATACAGTCACAGGCTGTGGAGCTTATAGCATTTCCCCACACATTGGGAGGGCCACCGCATCATTCTTGCATATTTTGCTTTCCCAACCTTAGCGTGTTTCGGCTTTGTAATAGATGTTGAAATTATTGGGAAAATTGTTCCTGGTTGATGTTTATGTTTCTGTATTATTTACTGTCCATGAGGCAAGTGATATTAAAGTCTCAGTTTTCTGTCTTGTGGTGTGTCTTAAATTTCGATGGAATCTGTTGTAGACCCTATGTTATTATGGATGAGTATGTGCTGACCCACAATGTGCAGGATTGACGTGGCTGATGGTGTATCGAACAATCAAGTATAAGAAGCTGAAGTCAGAAGTTGAGAAGCAAAGCAAAAAATGTATGCTTCATTTTTTATTAGTAGATTTCAAATTGTCGCTGCTATTTATGTCATAATTTTTGTCACTGATTTTGAGGTTAACTTTGTCATGAAAAACCGACCTTACTGGGTGATAATATAGTAACTCTGTCTTGTCGAACGATATTGCATGAACTACAATTGATCTCAATTGAGAAATCAGTTGAAATTTTGCATCTACATAGACTATGGTGGGAGGTTTATGCCCCTTCTATTTTTGAGTTTAATTGTTTCAAGCAAATCTAACAAATCAGTGTATTCCTCTGACATATATATGATCGTTGCTTAATTGACTACAGACACCCCAAGGCATAACATACATGGTTTTGAAATGAAGTGGTGCGGTATCTCTTAGTTACTTCTGGCTTTGACATAATTTTTTAGGGCAAAATCAAATTTGCCTTTGTGGTCGATGCTGCACTGATGACCACAGAGATAAAGGAACCTTGCTTGTATACAGTATATGTTTTTGTTGCTTTTAAGAATGCAATATTGATCTGTATTGTGCATGTATATACAGTAAATACTAATGTAGCCTTAATTAGACAATGAATTAATTTTATGGTGTGATAGTGTCAAAATGACTGCAAGGACACCTATTAATATACAAAGTGAAATGATGGGGCATGCCCAGGTGTCAAGTCTGTTCAGTATGCACTCATGTCTTTTGTGTATTCATGATGTAATCTTTCATCATTTTGTAAATTTTAAATTGACATGTGTCCCCTTGTGACATGTTGCACAGTGGAAAAACAAAAGGAAACAATCAGTGGTGAATCCTCCGATCGAAGCCAGAAGAAAAAATTGGGTAAGAAACATTCACTTGTCTGTCTGTCATATAGTTGTCTTGTATGCATTTAATTAATTACAATTGCTGTGGGAAAATTCTTTTTCAGCATTTAACTTGTTAGACATTATAGTGTTATTTCGTCATGGCAGTTACCTATTAAATACTGTTAAAAATTTTAGTTATTGTATTGAGAGATTTCAGTAAACAAAACAGTTGAAGTATATGGGGCTAGTATGAAGAACAGTGGGTCAGAAAACCGATGTACCATTTTGAGTGCACTCGCGGAAAAAATAGTTCCATATAACTTGCATGTTTCCATGTGTTTCAGTATTGTCTATTATGCAATATTAACATACTTTGCTTTGTTACTTAAATTTGATGTTACTTTTATTCATTTATATGATATTTAGTACATATTTGGTGCACTTGTACATGACCCACTATTCTTCATGCGTGGCAGCTATTACCAATAGGCCTCCAGAACAATACGGGGCCCACTGGATGACTGAGTGGCACTAATTTATTCACGCCCCTTTCGCACTGACAACTAGTTCTTAACTCAAACACGGGGGAGAGGTCTGAGGAGGGGGCAGCACCCCCTCCCCAGGTTAATATTAATGTCTTACAACCTTTTCTGCTATATGTATGTAACTTGCAACGAAACATTTACGTTTCAGCGACTGCATACTGCGCATTAGCAGGCTCCGGACTACTTGCATCGCCGACGGAACTACTTGCACAGGCTGCACAGCAGCAGGAAAATCATTGCACCGCTCATGCTCACTTTGGCCCACTGATCTTCACACATCCTGTATATGGAGTTTTACAACATGTTTGCTGTTGTTGAATCACACACTCGTTGAGCACGTTGTGAATTTTTGGTTAAACCACACCAGTTATAAGTACACTGACCTACCTACTGTCAGCTAAAGTTGAGCGCAATTGAAAAATGCTTGTGAGTAGAAATTGCTTCTATCTTGTGTAAGGTATAATTTTGTTGAAGCTTATTTAGAAAAAGAACATTTTGCTTGTAGATCCGTTAACGGATTGTCTAAGATGTTCCAATGGATGTCTGCACCAGGCACCTCTAGCAGTTTGTATGCACACACACTGAGCATTGTTCTTATCAGAATGGCATTGTTTGTTTGTTTGTAGAAAGACAAGAAGAACGTTTGAAAACGAACAACCGTGATTTGTCTATGGTAAGTGATGTGCTGAAATGTTACTTTGTTGCTCTTCACTGTGTTTACTATTTCCTGTATTACATTGTCATCACTTTTTGTGTTTTCTTTCTTTTATTTAAAATGTGAATCATAAGCAATTTCTAACATGATGGCATTTACTGCTTTGGTAATGTTGGTCAGGAAAGGCACATCAACAGGTACATAATGCTGAGTTGTTGTCTGCAGTAAACGTTCTAATGATTTAATTAGCGCACAGTAAACTAAAATGAGGTTTATTTTATTTTATTTCTGGAGTATTTTGCAGGAGGAAGTTTACTGCTCCAAAATAGCTAATGTTGATGAACTCAAAACACGTCTGATTGACGAGTGGGCACAGTTTGACCAGTCGATTGTTGATGCTGTTATCAGCCAGTGGCGTCGTGCTTTAAGCGCTTGTGTCCATCCAGCAGGGCAAACGTCAATCGTAAATTCTGACAATTTTGGAATGAACTGTTATACAAACTTAAAATTGTGCTAAATGAGTACAAGTACACCTCACATAATTCTAGTTTTTTGCCATATTTGTCAAAAAATCAACGATAGTGGAAATTTGACATAGTTGTGACAAAAATGATTTTGCAGTTTTTTGAGGCATGGCATGGAAAGGATGATTGTGAGCTTGATGGCATCACTGCTGAAGAACAAATCGTACTGTTTTTATCCTTTGCAGGTGAAGATGAAGTCAATGTTTGCCATCGGTTTTGCGTTCACTGCTTTGCTCAGCATGTTCAACTCTATGTAAGCCATTTCAGTTTAATTTACTTGATTTGATTTAATTTAATTGATTGATAAAAGAACAGCAATGAAGCAGAAGCTGTTTTACAGCATATCAGCGATAGTCAAATGAAATAAAACTCACATTAATATAATGCCATAAGTCATGAGTGAATCGGAGGTGCTAACAGTCCTAGATGATAGAGGGCTCCACCAGCTCCTTCTTTGTGTCCAAGAAGTTAATCTGAAATGTCTGAAAAGTGCTCTTGACAAAATAGCTTACCTGGAAATGAACAGAGACAGGTCACCAGTCAGGCTGAATACTCATCATCAGTCTGTCATGTTTTACTGCTCAGCCTCAGAGACTGTCCGGTGTCAAGCATCCGTTGTTAAACTGAGACGTAGTTTGGGAGTAGTTATACCAGGTGAGTCAGAATAAAATGTCTCGAGACAAAAATTGCGATATCTGTGTAATGCATAAATATAGTTACACCAAATTTTCCTTGTTTGTTTAGCACACAATACTTCGTAAACATGGTTAATTTTACCACATTTAGTTAATATTTGGCGAAGTGGTGCAGTCAATGTTCGATTTACACAACTAACAGCGTAAGGTATCAAGCTAGTCATAAATTTTCAACTCTGAAAAAAAAACAAATGCCGAAGTGTTGCATAAGCTTAACTAGCTAATCAGCTAATAAGTGTTAATTAAGCGAATGCTGAAAATGTCCATCTTTAGCTTTGATGCATGTGGCAAGACATTTGCGAAAACGCAGAACTGATTTTTGAACTGTTTCATTGGGCAGATTGTGATTATGAATTATTAATTAAAGTAGTAAAATGTTGATTAACATCCTAAATGTAAACAAAATAATGGCATCACATTGATGTTGTAACAAAGGTGGTACTGGGCACTCGATTAAGCTTACTTTTATAACGTTAACCTTCTGTGTAGTTGCAAAATTCGTTCCTGGAGTTTGCATTTCTATTAATTTGGCATATGTCAAGTAAATACAGCATAAAGCAGCACACTTTTGCGCAGTTGTCTTGTAAACAAATGGGCAAAATTTGGTACAAAAATATTCACGCATTTCTGAGATATCGTAATTTTCGTGTTGGAACATTTTTTTCGGTTCACCCTGCACATGTGGTATGTAAAAAGTGCTCAATGACACCACTTAAGCATGGTTTCTATCAAACACAACGAATGCAAGAATAGTAGACAATGAACGCAGCTGACACAGCTGGCCAAAATGCAAGGCTAGAAGCTGCATTTGTTGCATTGTGTTCATTGCATTGCATGCATTGCATTGGATGGAAACCACGCTTTACTTGGCCGTGCAGTGCAGTCTATCGTGACTGCTGACTAGTATGCTGCCATTTGATGTTGTTGTCAGCCATTAATGCTTTTTAGTTGTGCTGTTGTGTCAATAATGTTTAGTTCATGATGAGAGTCATCTGGAAGACCAGTACCACAATTATATAACTTTATTATTGTATTATAACAGAAATGCAGCCTTTATATTCTTAGAATGCCATCTGTGAATAGCCGTGGCAGTTTTGTACGAGTACACTATGTAGTGCTTTGGTCAATGTTCCTGTTGTGTAATGTGTACTGTTACAGTTTCGATGGTCGTGTAGTTGCCAAGCTTCCATTTGTACCCATCAGTTGGCTGCAGAACATTTCACATCGCAACTTGCTCGGCGATGACTACACCGAATGTTCTTTCATATTTCTATACATACTGTGCACAATGTCCATACGGCAGGTTAGTGGCTGCATTATTAAGTTGACTGCTCAACTGAGTTGACCTAATATAGCTGGTCTGGCATCTGTCGGTATGTACGTCCATCCGTCCATCTGCAAAAAGTTTTCTGATTTAAGTAGAATTTAGTGTGTAGGCAGAGGTCAGTTAGTGCTACGCGACAGTAGATTTGTAACTTTTCCGGGAAAAATAGCATTTTGGACTTTTTCCCGAAATTTCAGAAAAAAAAATTAGTAAGTACCCCCAATAACAGAGCGACAAGATTTTGAAAACTACAAATATATGTTAGTCAGAGCCACCTTTTCCATCATATGATTTGAATGAGATGTAAATTGTAGATAGTACAGAATGTTAAATTAATGCTGGCAAGCACGCAGTCGACACCACAGTATTTTGATGTGTGTCTGTTTACTTTTAGTGCCATAAATCGTTAAACTGATCACCATAAAGTTTGTATGTGCAGCACATGATTTACAGAAGTATCGTTGACAAATACATAGTTTTATAGTAACTTTACTAGGAGATATTATTGGCCGGGTAAATGAAGGGAAACATGACAAACAGCAAGAGCCATGCCCACCTGAATTGCAATATCGTATCTCTGTAACAATTCAATTAGTCTGTAAAAAAATTGTCCTTGGCGTTCAAGGTGAAGAAATTTTAGCAGAAATTATAAAATGGTTGCTCAGTGCTGACCTCCATTTTCAACCCTCAGCCAGACACCAGCTTACACTGCAAGACCACAGATACGGGGTTAGTGCATCGCACGGTGTGTCTGTTTACGTCTAAGCTCTCGTTGGTACTCACTGCGCCTAGCCACGGAGGGATGGCCAGGCTGAGTTGACCTGGCATGGTGCCAATTAAAGTAACAGTTCTCTGCCTAGCATTACTTGGCATTTACACTGCAGAAGCACGAGGTCTCTTATTGGTAGTGACTGCAATCCCGGGAGTGATTTCTCAATCCTGGAATCCGGCATTAAGAAATTGGTAAATTTTGGGGATTTGGCTTACAGATTGGTCATTATTTAGTATCACTATAGTAGCCCTACTAGTTATTTCATGTGTATGGGATGCAGTAGGCCCCTACCGGCAGGTGTATCCGAACAGTAGGGAGTGATGGTGACCTACAATATGCAACTTACAGTGCACAGAAAGGACTCTTGCATGCATGAAATATTTCATTAGATGGCTAGAAATGTTATTTTATCATCCAACAGTCGAAAAAGTACTGTTTTACCTGTTTTTGTATTCCCGAATTCCCAGGATTGGGACGCCGCCAATCCCAGGATTCTGGATTGGCGAAAATGGTCAGGGTCGTCCCTGGATTCATGATCACAGAATTGCAGTCACTACGGTACTTAAAGGTGAACATCTGAGATGTTGTGTGCTACACAGAATATACAGAAGATGCTTGGTTTTGCACCGTCACGAGCAGCCAACAAACAAGGCAGCGGCTTCTTCGCTACACCGTCACAGGCTGCAAAATAATTGATGGCAGAAATAGGATTTAGTCAAGTTCCTAGCACATGCACCGACATTATTGTGTTGGCTGATGTTCATCGTGATGAAATTTTGTTGTCATTTTGTGTTATTACTGAAGTGAATATTTCCTTGTCATTAACTTTTAAGCAGTTTCAACTACAATGTTTGCCGGTGGTGTCAAACTGAATTTGAAGGAGTTTGTTGTCTACAAATACACGTGACCATTTTCCGTTGAAATCTGGGTTAGCTGGTTTCCCCTTTGATTTTAATCTCCAGTCCAGTGCTTGCTAACGGGACAAGCCTAAACTCTGTGTATCTCCACTGGCATAGTCCCAGCCTCCTTTGGGCATCCTCTGCATCTAATTCCCCAGTCTCCAATGCTAGACATTGCTTCATCTATTGTTGTTCACAGTAACGTCTGAAAAGCACTGTAATCTGCATCTCCTCATCACTAAGCTGACTGGTTCTTCTAATTCCAATAATTTCTTACACTCTCTGTTTTTGTTTCTTTGTTTTCCAATTAAAACCGCACATCCGTTCCTTTACTTCTGTTGAACTATACTTCATGTTGCCCTGTGTACATGAATGCTGCTTCAAGGTTAAGCAATTCTGGAAGAAATTGCATGTATAGAATGGTTATAACCATAGGCGGAAACTTAGGTGGGGACAGGGGGATCGTCCCCCCCCAACAATTAGGTGGTGGGGATTATCCCCCCAATATTTAGAGAGTGTCATTGCAAATTGGCACGGTAAAAGAGATTGAGAAAGAGAGAATTAGAAGCCAGATGAGACACGAGTGACCGTGACCGACTTGCAAGCAACAATATAACAGGTCTACAGTGTATATCCGATTATTAAACGTTTTTGCCTGCGTGTTTTTGGTCGCGTCGCGTTTGTCTATTGTCTGTCTGTCTGTCTGTGTTCAACATAAGTCAAAAAGTTTGGAACAGATTTTGACTAATTTTTCGGAGAAGGTCAGCAGTGATGAAATATGCCGCTGTACAGCTATACCATGCAGTTTGCTAATAGCTTACCATTTAGCCAACATTTAGTTCCAAGATACAGTGAGTCCCCTGCCATCCCCCTTCAAAAAAAATTTCTCAATTTGTGGGGATGGCAAAAAAAAAATTCGTCCCCCCAAACTGTACCAAGTTTCCGCCACTGGTTGTAACATTTCATCTTTGGTGACCAAGTTTACAGAATGGTACTGTTTTGGATACTTATGATAGGTGATAAAATTTGACTGATTACTGTTGCTGGCAGCTGAACTTGTACAGTCTGACTCTGTGGTATTTGCAAACAGCACTTTGCATTGTACATGAACACGGGGTATGAGATGTTGCATTGCAGTTGCAAGCTCACAGTGCATATTGTGGTGGAGTATCCACGCTGTTGTGAAGTTTATCGTCTGTGAATGCTTTCTTGCTTTTTTCACTTGTGCAGCAGTTTTTGCTAACACTTTGTATGGGTGCATAATAACAGACTTCAGTCAGGTTGTTTTTTTGCTCAATCAGACAATATGTTATAAAACTGTCTCAAGACAGTCTTAATGTCAGTGGATGAATAAGTTGGATAGTATTCATTTAGTACACACACAAGCAGACGTTCTTTTTTGCTTAATACGTCTACTTCAATTGAGTTAATCCAAGGGGGGAGCTCTCAATATTGCTATGCCGGTTTCTAGTAGCTGGATACATTTCCTTTATCCAACCCATGATGCTAAAGCAGCAAAGGAAGATCATTATTGACTGCACCTGTATACATTATACAGTATAGGCCTACGTGTATATACATGTAGTGTATATATACTTGTAATGAGATTGACATCAGTAGACAGTGTTTCTGATGAGGCTTTTCGATTGTGCTTACGCACAAGTCACAACAGGCGCCTCTGATCGATAGCTTTGTTTAAGGGGCAGTCTACAAATTTAGCAATTGATCGATTGACTGATTGATTTCTTAATTACTTTGCAATTATGACAGACTAAGTCTACTAGTCTTAAGTTGTGAATGATCGTACACAATGACCGAGTTATGAATAGAGTTATGTGCCTGTGCTGTGGGGAATGTTCATCATTGCTAGTATTTGACGTTTTGTTTCTGGAATGGTAAACATGTACGCTTCGGTAATAAACAGACAGTTGTATGCCGTATGAGTGGCAGACACAAGCCTTCGTGTCACACGACTTTGAACTTACGCCTAAATATTTGTGTACACCAGATATGCGCTCACCTGCATGTTAACCATATGAAGTCACCCGCATGTTAACCACACATTACTGCTACTTCACGTTAACAATTAGTGTTTAAATGCAAACTTTAGACCTTAAATACATAATTGACTTTGGTCTTTAGACGAATACATACCAACATGCACTATAGTTATATACTGCACCAAAATTATGTTATGATAAATGGAGCAGCAGTTTATAAGAACAATAAATACCGTTTTATGCAGGTATACAAATACAATTACTTCTTAAATCGTGCTTTGTGCATTCAAATGATACTTGAGTATTTGAATACATAGCAGCACCGGCAAAAGCATTTAATTGTAGACTTTTTGTAGTCCGAGAAGCGAAGAACTGACAGTACTCGACAGATTTACTTATTTACTTGGCCCGAAAAGTCTGTGTATACCCTCAAACCACTTTAAAAACACATTTAAGCATTTTTACATTTGCGGTCTTGATTAATTGAATAATGTGCAAAGAAACGGCACTTCTACTGTTATTTATATTAACTTAATGTATAAGACATTACCGTTAATTTTTTACGGTATAAATTCGCTTATTTTGCTAACAGTGCTCAGTGCTGTGGATTTGGAGAGTACAAGATGTTTACGTAAACAAAGTAGTCGTATAGTTTTTAATTTTGGATTATTATATATTACTGGTTATAAAACAGCTGGCTATGTTGTACTGCATATTAGAACTAAGCGTCGCAACTATTATTACTGGCGTATCAGCTGTCGTCGATGTGGACACGACTGAAGACCTTCTGTTGCCGTATCCATATGGGCGCCACGGTTCCCGTAGAGGCCGCCGTTTCGTTCGTGAGTGCCAACCAAGCCGATTCGGGAACCTGACTCACGAAGAGTGGCCGACGCATTACTATGTTGCT
>Ga0056124_1000591_pt1 | contig 11955 bp, 10 predicted proteins | sample WorMetHEROISLAND_2_FD_70069 | JGI IMG/M metagenome (GOLD analysis project Ga0056124, IMG submission 70069) | Marine gutless worms symbiont microbial communities from Max Planck institute for Marine Microbiology, Germany - Olavius sp. 4 HERON ISLAND | ecosystem: Host-associated > Annelida >... | reverse complement strand
TTTTACTTACTTTATGTTAGACTACTTAGACAGTGCAGATATTGGACATGGCATACCGGTATTCTGTTTTGACATAATGAGATGTAAGCGTGTTTCATTGTGTACTTGAAATTACACACTGTATACAGAAAAGTACTATGTTAAGTTGACAGTGTTTAATATCTAATAGAAGCCGGTCTCCGGTACAAGCTCCGAGTTTTAAGTCACTTGTTCTTTTAGAAGCCAGGGAGCTGGTTACAAGTACACTTAATTACTTACATACTTGAAGTTGTGTTTTATGTGGCTAGTTGTGCTGTTTGTTTGCAGTCATGTGCATGCTGAAGGAGCTGCAAGAAGAGAAACCCGAAACAAATGGGACAACCTTGTCACGCTCTCAAAGTATGTCAGCATTAGGGATGTCAACAAGACTTCACAGAATCGAGACTCAAGAAAATCTTGATCTTGAGAACTATGTTTCTCGCCATCGAGAATTTGACAATTTGTATAGGCCTTGCAATGCAATAAATAGCTTCTGTCAGTTGATGGTAATAGAGTTTGGTGAGGGGAGGTGGGCTGCCCCCACTTACAGAGCCAGAGCATGGCCCTGCACCCATTCCTGACTGATCTGAGCTCAGATAAGATGCCGATGCCTGCTTTGAAGACTGCTCACTGAGAGCATCCACCTTCACTCGCCCACAATATGTGCTCAAGTATTTGCATTTGATAGTCAATTAGTCATAGTGACTGATGGCTCAAAAGTCTACCATGCGTACTCATTATGAGCAAATTAAGCAGCAGGAAAGGAAGCTGCAAGCTTTGCAATAAACACTGTTGGCCATGGGAAAGAATGCACTGCTGTTAAATAATTGACATTTGATCGTTAGTAGTAAGGCTTGACATTGGCTGCACCTGTCCTTTGGTCGCTGCAGCAGGCAACCCCCGCATGTACGTCTGTTGCTTGTGGTGTATATCTCCCTGCACCACAGGCATCAGTGTCGGCAGACACCCGTGATATTCTGCCTCGGTCATTATTGTGCAGTAGCCACAGCGGCGTAGTCTCTGCAGCATGTGTGTTAATATGAGTACTTGACGAGTCCCGTGAATTGACATTCTCATATTGAGAAATAAAATTCTCGAAAATGAACGTTCCTAGTCAGCATTATTCTGTTGAATTTTGTACTGAAATTTTTATATAGACTGTAAGTATTTTGATTTTGTGAAGTTAATCCTTAAGTATTTTTTCATCATTATATTTCAGATTTTACATAATCTCTGTGCAGATTTTTGAGGGTCCCAGGCTGTACCCCCACTGGACACCCCTTATTCTTTGGTGATCACTTTATCATGAACTGATTATGAATATATGTGTAAGGAACATGAGTCGTGGAGTCACGGGATTTTTTGGGATTCCCGAAGAAGATGAAACTTTGCAGCAGAGACGGCAGAATGAATGGAAGGAGCGTTCGTGTCGAATGCATTCTAGTAGCATGTTTCTTCGCGGTCACAAACGCACTCATGCTCAGCCGGAATCAACATCAGCTGCTGCTGTCTCTGCAGTCAGTTTCAGTTCTTTGTTATGCCGCTGCTGCCGTTATGCTATGCCAAAAGCATTCTGTTTTTATGTATTCCATTCATGTGTATGTGTCCGCATGTCTATGCACCCTTCTGTCTGTCCACCTTAAACCCAGCCAGGTAGGCCAGTACATAATTTCCCTATCCCACAGGGATGGAAGGCTGAGTTGATGTGCGTGGTTGACCGGGATGGTTTACCTGTCTACAGACAGTGACATATCCAAATAGTAACCGCTAGAGCTCGAGTAATAAATTTTAATATATTAACTTAGCAGATCGATTGCAGTTGATTTCCTTGTCAAATCGATTAGGATCGATTCCCCAGGGTGAATTGAATTCAGACTCATTTCGATTTGACCCAGTTCTTTTATAAAGCACAGAAGCCAAACAGGGGCGGATTCCAACATGGTCAGCTGTCAGTAGTGGAGGCCCTCTACCTTGGTATATCGTAGTGGAGGCCCTCTACCTTGGTATATCGTAATCCAGCCCTGAAGCCAAGTTCTGTTGCTGTTGCTGCTTGTTGGTGCATCTTTATTGCACACAACTTTCATTTCGTTTCGTTCCACTGTCACTGTCACGAGCTTGCAAAGGGATAACGTGACCCGTGACAACCCTGTCTTTCATGATGTGATTTTTTACTTATGCCATATGGTATTACAGCGGGTTCTGTCAATAGTACAGTACAAGAAATCGAGCTAACCTTCATGAGATGCGCCACAGCATCAGTTTAATTTCATATGCCGGTTCTCTTGGTGTATCTCCAGTAATTTCGGCAAAAATTCACTCTTTAGAAGTGCGGCACAGCCTAAAATCGCAAAAAAAATCACTAAAACCGGCGATTTTTCGATTACAAGGTCGTTCAAGGTCATTGATGTTGGTACCCCCGGAAAGGTCCTCAGCATTGCTTCTTATGACAAGCAGCGAGTCTGTGCCTATCTGCAACTGAAATCGTGGGTTTTGAACAGTGGTACCCAAATTTGATGCCCTCGTACAGAGGACTCCTTGAACCTTGAGGGTCGAAACTTACACAGTTAAAATCTACGTTTAATGCTGAAAACTTCATATGTAGGTTGTCTTGGTCTATCTCCAGTGATTTCGGCACGGTTCACTCTTGAAATGTCTGTCACAGCCTGAAATCACAAAAAATTCACAAAAAATCCCATTTCTGGCGTTGAAAGTCGTTCAAGGTCATCTATGTTGGTACCTCCGGAAAGCTCATCAGCAGTGCTTGTTATGATAGGCAGCAAGTCTGTGTCTATCTGCAACCATTCTCACGCTAGACGAGCTAATAGTGGTAAAATAACAATCTCTTAGGGGGTACCCTTCTTTGATGCCCTCGTTCGAGGGGAATCCCTTCACCCAGCAGCACGAAAGTTGCGGTCATGAAACTGGAGACTCTAGGCTATCATACGGCGAAAACCCGGTGTCTGTTTCACCTGGGCTTGATTCGGTACTGGTCGTGACACCAGGACAGACAGACAGACAGACAGACACAACAGATGGACTGACAGAATTACGATAGCTAATACATGTTGTCGCATGTAAAAATTAAAAGTGGTTATATTCAGTTATGAATTTAAAAAAAATATATAATTTGTAAGCAACCATTGTCATTATTACTCATAATTATCTACTGTGTATTTTATTAGCAGGCGTCAGACAGTGTGTTTGAGATGGCCCCACTGCGTGAACCAAGTCATCACGCTGATGCTGCCACTGATGGTTATGATGAAGTTGACAGTCTTCCATCGGTGGCAGTTTCCGCAAGGAAAACTCCGCAACCGTTTGATCCAATGTCGCGTGGTCGACGAGCTCAGACTGTTAGGTAATTCACTCTGCATCAGTCATTATTATTATTATTTGGCCAACTTCTTGAATGAGTTGACCGAATGAAGCCAGTCTGTTGTTGTCTGTATGTACGTATGTACCGACGTACATCACGCATCCATACGTACGTGCATCCATCCATCCACAAAAAGTTTTTTTTGGTTGTCCGATTCCAGTGAAATTAGGCATTTAGGTAGAGGTCGATGAATGCTACACAACAGTGTGCCATGTGACCCGATCCAAGGTCAAGGCCACAAGACCTTTAAATTTACAACTTCCATTTTCAAAGTCTATCTCCTCCACCATTCACAATGGGAGCTGGCAAGTTTCTGCACTGTGTCTCAACAAGGATCCCTGACATTATTGATTCTGACTTTAAGACGTATTAATAGATTTGAATAATTTTTGGTACGAATATTCTTGACCCAACTGGCCATCAAATGACCATTCATGTTTCCACCTCACCCAATGTCTGCTTCTGCACTACCCGTGAAAAACAGAAGAAGCGAAATATGCAGTTAAATGAACAAAAAATGTCAAAAAACTTTTCTGGCATTACCATTGTAACTTAAAGAAGGATTACCAGATTTTAATAATTTTTGGTACAAATATTCCCGACACAGCTCGCCACCAAACGACCATTCAAGTTCCCACCTCACCCGAACATGTGCCCCTGCACTACCTGCAAAAAAATCAGAACAAGCGAAATATGCATTGAAATAAACAAAAAACGTCAATAAATTTCATTTCTGTCCATGTGTGTATGGCAGACAAGAGTCTCGTATTTCAATGACGAGCACAGGACGCCGGTCCATGAGAGCTAAGCCTACCATGAAAGCTCACAAAGAATCTGTCGCTAGGATGGCGTTGGATGGAATACGACTAGTGACGGTTAGTCATAATAGTAGTAGTAGTAGGCATTGACAGTTAATTAGTCATTATTATTAATTTTGTATCACATCCTTATGGACCACAGTTTTCTGTGGGTTGCGGAATTTTGAGCCGAGCCATAAATTTGCTCATTTCCACAGAATTTCTACGTTTCCACAGAATTTTACGGAATTTGTTATTGGCCGGTGGTTACTTTTATTTTCCAATTTAAATTCAAGTTTGTGATGCTTTCTGACAAAACTGCCAATCTTCTTAAATCAGCTGTCTACTCCAGAAATCGACAAAGCTCCAGTGCAACACAACAAAAAAATATTTCCTCCTCTGATAAGGTAGGGGCTTAGAGCCCTATCAATGATTATTGAACAATTGATACTCAGGGTGACAGACGTTTTCATACTTTAAATAGTAGTGCCAAAAATGATCAGTTTACTGAACAAATAGGACGCCGTGGAATTACAAGAATTTGCCGCGGTGAGCTGCGGAATTTGGTAAACTGCCTCGTGGAATTCGAAAAAAATTGCCATGGAAAACTGTGGTTCATAGTCCATGCACGTCATGTATCGTATCAAAATACTTGCTAGGCGGCCTTTGTCTGTAAACGTATGGCTGACTATTAAATTTTTTAATTGTTACCAGTCTTAGTTAATAACAGTGTGACTGTGGCTATTTTGATTGTTGTTGTTGCTGCTGCTCGTACTACCACAGTGACAATGACACTTGAGTACTACTACTTCCTACTACTACCATGCCTACTACTACCATGCCTACTACTACAATGCCTACTACTACAATGCCTACTACTACCATGCCTATTACTACAATGCCTATTACTACAATGCCTACTACTACCATGCCTACTACTACCATGCCTACTACTACCATGCCTACTACTACTATGCCTACTACTACCATGCCTACTACTACTATGCCTACTACTACCATGCCTATTACTACAATGCCCACTACTACCATGCCTACTACTACTAACATTGTGCACGTGAGCTGTTTGCATTGTAGTTGGGAGTCGGCGACAGATCATCACTTGCAACAACTCCACTCAAGTCACGCAGCTTTTCCCCTGCTATCAAGGTACACTTCGGCTGACTATTGCTACCCTGCTACTTACTACACTGTGTCTCATGAAAAGGCACCCTTTTTCGTTCTTTCATAACTTGGTTCTGTGGCGGTAAGTTTACACAAAATTTTTAGCAGCTGTAGCCGAAAGAATACTAGTTCAAAGTATTTCAACAAAATGTGGCTGTTAGTTAAATATTCTTTGCTAGTCGTGACGTAATGCGGACGTTATAAAATGTGTAGTGACAACAAGCTTGCTTGTCTCGACCGGTGTTGTCAGTTGCTGCATAGCTACCCTGCTTCGATGGTGAATTAGCATTCTTTCAGTTACAGATGCTAAAAATTTCTGTAAATTTATCACCATTCAACTGAATTATGAAAAAAAGAAAAAAGGGTGCCTTTTTATGAAACACCTTGTACTGTACTACTACTACTACTACTACTACTACTACTACTGCAACTACTTTGTTGTGTAGCCGTCCTAATAATCTACATACTGGTTTACATACTAACTTGTCCGTCCCTCCTTGTGTCATGTTTGGGCTCCCTAACTTCCGAAAAGGTGTAGAAAAACCAAAATTGCTGTACCATAATGACACATCTCGCATCATGAATGTTTGCTTACAGCCGTCGCAATGCTCGATGGCATGTGCCTTTGCTGCGTACTTACTAGGCGCAGTGCAATGGGCACAGGACGGCCGCATACGTGACTTACATGTTGGCGTAAGGCGTAGTGACGTCTAATGTGATGTAATCACATAGCTTATTAGTCTAGTGATGTTGTTATGTAGGCAATGGTCAGCTGGTGGTGAGACTGACTGACTGACCGTGACCGACCGACTGACAGACAGACGATCGATTGACAGACTGACTGACAAATGGACTGACCGACCAACCCACCAATTTATTAGTCTACTGATTTTGTTATGTAGGCTACGCTGCAAGCTTCGCAGTGGTCAGTCTGATGGTGAGGCTGACTGACCATCACGGACAGACCGACAGATGGACCGATTACCCACCAATTCATTAGTCTACTTGTGTTGTTATGTAGGCTACGGCGCAGACTCCGCAGTGGTCAGCTGGTGATGAGTTCCTTGATGATGTGTTCTTTGACATTGCTGAGCCGACCAGTGCCAAAGCTCTACCTTCCATTAGTGCACCGTTCTCTGGAACTCTCGCTAGCATACAGGAACAAAGCTCTCTTGAAGATATTCGGTATGCTGCAACAGCTTTTTATGATTGTTTCATTTTTATTAATTGCAATTGAATGACAGCTAATGGAAAACAATGTTTCAGTACTATAGTATACCACGAATACTTTAGTCACCTATCTTCACTGCGCTGGCTTAAACTGACTATGTCTCCATGTCCACTGTCTGTGGATCAGTGGCTGCTTTGGTCCAGTGGTTAATGCATTGGTCAACCAAGTTGCTCTATGCTGAGCTCGGTTACTACTTGGATGGGTGGCTCTCTGCGGACAGGTAAATCATCTAGATATATAACCAACCACCCAGGTGAATTCATCCTTTCATTTTTCCAGGATAGGTAAATTGAGTACCAGCTTGCTTGGCTTTTGTTACGGCGGGTCTGTTCACCTGTGTTGGGTGGCAGGTAACACTGTGTGATCCCATGTGGCGTGTGATGCTCAGTAGCTCTGAGATTGGTCACCCTGAAGAGCTCTGCACACGTTTTGACCTGTGTTTTGTTCAGAGGTGGTTTGCTGGCTGATAATTGGTCTCCTAGGTCTGCAGCAGATTATTTGGGCTAGGATGATATTGACGGTAGATCAGTAATGTGTGTCTGTCTTTGTGAACTGTAGTTTCTGTGACACCATGTATGTCTTCACGTGCACTGTGTTTATAGTGGTGGTTAGGTGGCTGGTGGCTGGTCTCCTAGGTCAGTGTTTGATGAGACAGATGCTGATACGCCTGCTGATGATGGCTTTGATGACGTTGACGGTGGGCCAGTAATGTCTGAGGGTGCGTTGTAGTTTCTGTGACACCCTGTAGTGTTGGTGCAGCGTAGTTACTGTGTCACCGTGTGTGTACAGACGTGACTGGTCTCCTATGTCAGTGTTTGATGAGAGAGACACTGCTACACCTGCTGGTGATGGCTTTGATGACATTGACGGTGGGCCAGGCCCGGCTGCTGCCGCCGTTGCAGCATCACTAGCTAGTTACGTCGACACAAAACACAACATCGGCAGCGAGATAGTCGAAATGTTGATGGACCGCGGCGAGAAACGACGTGCTGGCATTGGATTGGTTGGTCGGATTTTCCACCGGAAATACCGCAAGTCAGCCGAGGCTGAGATGGATGAGCTGCCGATGCACAGGTAACGTGGCAGCATTGCGCTGATCGCTGACCATCATTATCACCTCGCCATCATCAGCATCAACTCCGTCATCATTGTAGGCTGTTTTATATTACAGCCTACGTATTGGACTTGCTAGATCGACCTCAGTATGTCGTGTGTCAAATAAGGAGGTCAGGATATAAACAAACAAACGGCTCAAGATAGACACTGCATAAGACTCCAACATTCTAATTGCTAGATGTGATTTTGTTGGCTTGTGATGTATGTGTTTCATCATGGTCTAGACTGTATTTAGCGAGTGTAACTAGGCATAATGAACTCTAGACCGTGTCGAAACGTGCTTATTTCATGACTGTGATCGACGGTGTGTCCTGCGTGGGACGTGCGTGTTATAAACAGACACGAGACGCGTTTCAACCGTCACGCTTAACTAGAGTGAGATTATGGGCAGATAACACTCCATTCACTGTGTTGAGACATAGGAGGACGAAGTGTAGGTCATGAAATAAGGATACATCAGTTTCTAAATTGGAGATCTCTTGTTGACTGAAGCAGTGGGGAAAATTCCTATCAGAATGCTGTTTGATTATTTAATTAATTAATTGCTCAAAATTCTTCTAGCTTAGAACTGTCTTGTGTTTGTCACGTTTCTGCCTACATTTCATGTGCGTTTATCACACCTAAAGGTGATAATGTTACTGTCACTGTTATAATGCTGCCCTCCTAATAGCCCGCATTACTGGTATTGCGCGTCCATATGTCAGTCTGGCCGTCTGTCTTTTTTTGTACATATGTGCCTCTGTCTCACATGGGCTTCTAACTCGAAAACAAAAAAGGCATAGGAAAACCAAAATTCGTGTGGACGTTTCCGAGAGCAGGAGCAACCAATGTGACAATTTTTCAGCTCAGAAGTTCGAAGGTCACGCAGGCTGCTGCATAATATTTCGGTGCTTGGCCGATATATTTTCCCAGTTGGTTGTCTGAATAATATTGTTAGTTGACGCATATCTCTCTTCATCGTGGGACTGTATGTTTAACGTTTTTGATGCTACTTGGTGTGTTTGTGTGGTGTAGGCCGTACTTCACATACTGGGTAACGTTTGTTCAGTTGGCCTGTTTCTTCTTCATGACAGCAGTCTACGGTCTCGCTGAGTTTGGCTTTGACTACACCAATGTTACTCGACAGGTTTGTGATGTGCTCAGTGGCTCATTGGTGTAGTGCCTGCTAAGACTGAGGTAGGGTTCAATGTCAGTGTCAGTGTCAACATTAAATTTATATACCGCGATATCATGAAGCATCTCTATTCTTTTGAGTACACTAGTATCTCGCAAAATGTGCAGTTTTTAAAACTACTGCTGCAGAGCGATGGATCACGGAGATTGTCCAGTAGCTAGGCTGAACAATGCATGCTTTGAGATTTATTCCTGCGAAAGTCGGGTTTATTTAACATTGTTATTGTCGTCATCATCGTAGAGTGGTTTAACGTGACCTAAATAAAATGTATTATTTCTAGAACCACATCAGTAAAGTTTCATGTAAGTCAGTCCGGATATGAATGATGAAAGAGGAAAGTCTTGTGACGTTGTCTGAAGACTGAGAGTAACTACTATAATCTGTGACCATTAGCTACGGCATTATGGCGCCGTACATATATCTGCATTTAATTATTTATCTAAAGTTGTTTGATTGGATGCGATTTGGGTCACCAACATCTGGATCATTTATCGCAAAACACTCTTTTCCTTTTTTGATATGTTCCTTGAACGGGGGGGGGGAGGTGATATGGCTCAGAAAGTCTTAGGATATGTAGGACAATGGCAAGGTGAGGTTATGGGTCAAGGTCAGGGTTGTAGTCTTTTTAGCACTAAAGTAGGCAGAGATGTAAGTAAGTAAGTGCACTGAATGCTGGCGGGGATCTGTATGTGTTGTCTAAGTGACTGATGGTGTTTAGTCGTTGTTAGTTGTGTTGACATTTTGTACGTGTCAAGGTGAAAAAGCCAAACTTGGCGATCGAACTGAGTAGCTATGCTGAACAGCAGAACATGTGGATTGGTCCCAGGCAGGTCAGTAGTTTTTTATCTCTCCTTCCAGTTACAGCACTTAATCAGTTATGACAAAAGCCCAGAATGATATTTTCTTTGACTATATCGTCACTGTAATTCTGAAACCTCGTAAATGCATTTTTGGTTTTTTTTTAATACTTTTTCCACATATTTAATAGTGCTTTTTTCCAGTCATTTTTACAGACCTTGATTCAAGAATATAGTGTCCTGTTTCGTTTAGGCATTTAGGCATAGAATTGCCGGGAGACTGATCGAGGGAAGGCTTTAATGATGAGTTTCTACTGAACTGTTGTTTTTACTATTATGCAAATAATGACTGGCATCGAGGTCAATAGTGAGGCTGATTTCCCGAAGTTGGGGGAATATTGCCCAAGTGCCGAAGGCACGCAGGCAATATTCCCGCAACTGAAGGAAATCAGCCTCACTATTGATCGATGATGACAGTCTCTATTTGTTTTGTTATACCTCTGATCGAAATGGAGACAGAATTAATTTAATTATTTGTGTCATTTTACATTAGTTTATTTACACAACAGCAACAATAACAAATCTTCGTCTGCCGATAAGGTCATGTGACATTGTGAGGCTGTGCAGATTAATCAAATTTATTTACTGCATTGAATGTTATTTAGTGATAAAAAGTGCGAATGAACTTTTTTGAAATTAGCAATATATTTAATTTATACGAATCATTTGACGTTTTGACCAAATACGTACACGTACTGTAAGAAAGTGTGATTTTAATTTCTTAACGGAGTGGTTCTACCCGGTGTTTAAAAAGACCATTCTGACGGGTCAATATGTCGATCAGTCAATATGTCGACTCAAATTGACCGGTGAACTGGTCAATACCCCATATTAGCTTACACCACGTGACGCGATTTGAACCAAACACAGCCGCACATTTCGATCAGAGGTATAACAATATATCATATCATATCATATCATTTGCTAAGGCGTCCCTTATCCATAGCATAGGGGCGCCATAAATATGTGCCATCAGTACAACAGATGTGACAAAAACTTAAAAACTTGTAATGTGTTGTTAAAATGATTATTACACAGGTAAGTTTTAAGATGTGATAAAAACGTAATCCTAGATGTGGCGTTTCGTAGTTCAGGAGGCAGGGCGTTCCAAGCTGCAGGCCCTGCCACGGTGAATGCGCCGTCTGCCATCCTTGTTCTTGTTCTGACGTATTTGTACATCTCTGTTATTCATTCATCTTTCCTCTACGATCATCTCACCTTGCCAGTGCCATCATCACCACACTTACCATCCATCACTCATTCATTCTTCCTTATCAACCGAAACACTTTTCTTTCTCAAATCCTACCTCTATAGGCATCTGGCATCCTTCGGACTCATTTGACGGCTATCCGGGCTGATTACGATTTTCTTTGCTTGCTGTTTTTTTTCTGTTTCATTTTTTTCTAGTTTCACTTCTCGTTATTCCTTTTTTATTTTTCTGATTTGAGGCTTCTGTCTGTCTGCTTCTGGATTTTTTAACATAGCAATAAATTGTTTCATTCATGTCATTTCAGTTCTGTTCAAACGAGTTGTAGTTCTTGTAGTTTATGTGCTATATTAAACTGGCAACTTGCAACAGTGCAAATTGTGTATCATATCATGTACATCATATCAAAAACAATATGGTTTAGTACGCTATTTTACTTGCGAACCTTAAAAGTCCATTAATGAACTGTTTTCAGCAGCTTAGCTGTAGTAATGAGAGGTGTGCTGGACTGTGTTTAGGCGGATCTGATCCACCTGGGAGCCAAGTATTCGCCATGCATGCGTCGTGATGAGAACGTATTGAATGCCATTATGCTGGACAGACGCAAGGAAAACGCGACCGGCTGCTGTGTGCGCAATGACGGCTCTGGGTGTGTTCAGACTCAGAGACAACACTGCTCGGTTAGTTCATTTGGCACTATTTGTACTATTGTTGTTGTTGTTGTTGTTGTTGTTGTTGTAGACTTGTAGTTGTAGTTGTAGTTGTAGTTGTTGCTGCAATGACGGTTCTGGGTGTGTTCAAAACAGACAACACTGCTCGGTTAGTGAGCACCTTAGTTCGTTTGACACTATTAGTACTGTTGTTGTTGTTGTTGTTGTTGTTGTTGTTGTTGTTGTTGTAGACTTGTAGCTGTAGTTGTAGTTGTTGCTGCAATGACGGCTCTGGCTGTGTTCAAACTCATAGATAACACTGCTCGGTTAGTGAGCACCTTAGTTC
>Ga0056124_1000590_pt1:0-7500 | contig 11970 bp, 6 predicted proteins | sample WorMetHEROISLAND_2_FD_70069 | JGI IMG/M metagenome (GOLD analysis project Ga0056124, IMG submission 70069) | Marine gutless worms symbiont microbial communities from Max Planck institute for Marine Microbiology, Germany - Olavius sp. 4 HERON ISLAND | ecosystem: Host-associated > Annelida >... | reverse complement strand
TGCATGATGCTGCGGCTACCCGCGGACCGTACTTAGCCATGAGCAATGCTTGATGTTCTTGTTGAAATCGGTCAATATTTGCCAAAGATATGGACAAAAGTTTGGTTGTATGCTAGTGTTGAGTGGTTTCATGTTGTTTCAGTGGTACAGTGAAAGCGGCGACGTTGACAAGGCAATATCGGTCATGATGAAAGCATTGCAGAAGCACTCGGCAGCAATAACGGCTGGAGGTTGCTTATCATCTGCTTTGATTATATTACACTGTGACCCTAAAAAGGATCCCCGACATTATTGATTGTAACTAGATGAAGGTTCATCAGATTTGAATAATTTTTGGTACAAATATTCCTGAAACAACTGGCCATCAAATGACCATTCAAGTTCCCACCTCACGCAATGTGTGCTTCTGCATGCACTAGTTGGGGATACTGAATAATTGTTAAAAAATTTTTCTGAAAAGGGTTGGAAGCTTAGCTTGGTAAAGGCAATCTGCTTATCAATATTCATAAGTTAGTTAAGTTTGTGCTGCACTTTAACAGTGTTTTTCAGCGTTGGAAATACATGAGAAGTTTGATACATTGCACTGTTGACTGCTGAATGTCAAACATTGAATTTGATGCTGCACCACTTCGCCAAATATCAACTAAATGTAGCAGAATTGAGCACGATTATGAAGTATTGTGTGCTAAGTGAGCGAGGAAAATTTTGTGCATACTACACTACACAGATATCATTATTTTCCTGTTGGGGTATTTTAATTTGACTCACCCTGTATAAGTGTGGCATGATCAGTGAGTGCTAGAATTATGTAATTATGTGGTTGTCTCTGACATTTCAGATATAAATTGCTTGCTGGATCTCCACTTCATCAAATCTCAGTATGACAAATCTCTTCTGGTAAATGTGTCCAATTTGTTTGTATACTTTTCTCATTTTGTTTCACTGATATATTTGCATTTTTTTGCGATGTTACTCCAATATGTCTTCTCTGCATATCGCAAATTGTATCAGAATTTTATGTCAGATAATTCCTACATGCAGCTATTTGTAATTTGCATTCTGTCTATAAATCGCTGTAGTAGTTACTTTGTTGCAATGAATTTTTTTCAATACGATAGACGATTTGCACTGAAAAACTGCCAGGCAAGCTGCTAGTTTAATCTAGTATGTAAACTAAAAAAGTGAAAATGTTTCGAATGGAACTAAAAAAGTAAAAAATAAAAAAAATCAAGAAACAGGTGGTTGTGGGAGAGATAAGAAGCCTGAGGCTCGAAAAACTAAAAAAGAAGGAAATAACGATAACTGAAACGGTGATGTTTGTTTGATTACAGGTTCTAATTCAGTACTGTGGAGTGTGCCTATTTTATGCCGACGACACATTTCTGATGTCAAATACAGAACATCCTATATCATCACTTCCAAGTTGTCAGCCTATACGGTGGGTCTGTTGTGACTATTTTTACTGTTTTTTTTTCTTGGTTACCACGATAACCATGAACCGCTGCATGCAGCTTGATAGAATTTTGCAGGAGCATGTATCTCGACCACCGCCCGAACCCTATTGAATTTCAAGGTTATGGGTTAAAGGTCAAGGTCATAGGACCGTATTTTTGGATTCTTTACCATTGTGAGATAGGGCAAACAAGTTCATTAGCACGATAACTCATTAACCGCAGCACTCAGCTTGATGATATTCTGCATGAACAAGTACATTGACAACTGCATGAAAGCTATTGAATATCAAGGTCATAGGTCAATGGTCAAGGTCATTTATCACTGGTAGACCAAAGTTTACCAAATTTTTTCATCAAGCATGGAAAAATCGTCAAGGTCATTTTCTCGTTAGTGGACCAAAGTTTATCAAATTGATTTGGTCGAACATGAACAAAATCGTAGTCGATAACGCTGTTTTGCACTTGTTGACTGCTTTATCCGTTTCAGAGATATTCACGATCAAAGTCTGCAGTAGTCCGAAATATAGTTTACTGTTGTTAACTATTGAACCGCTGGACTTAGCTTCATGAAATTTTGCATGCACATGTATTTTGACAATCCCTAGAATCCAGTTGAATTTCAAGGTTATACGTTAAGGATGAGCCATACTACTGATGGTCACGCCAGATCCATTTGCTTAGTTAATTTTTAGGCTCACTCGGGAACGGAATGCTGAGGGTTAGAAATAATGCTGCTAATAATAAATTGCTTGTAGAGTGCCATAGTGCTTTTGCTTGAGAGGTGCTAGCGCAGCAGGTAAGTTAACTGTATGCAGTATTGAACGAGCGAGTTTTGAACCTGAATTTATATACAGAGAGATCGTCACATCAGTGTTATTAACAAGGACTTGACCATCGAGGTCAAGGGCAAGGAATTAAAATTCATCTTTGAGGACACATCAAGTCCAAGGACCCAGGCCACGGACAATAACACTGCGTCACAGTCATCGGTGGTTTATTTTGCAGTATTTGTTCTGTAAATAATATATGTTATTTTGGCAGGTTAACTGTCGCCGAAGATATGAAAATTGATTTGAAAGCAAAGTTGATCGTATCTTTGATTCACGTCGGCTATCTCGATTGCTTCGCCGTATGTGTCTTATTGGTCTAATAATAATAATAATAGTAATAATAATAATAAAGTCAATTTGTACACGGCGCCTAGGAGCAAAAAGTCACTAAGCCTAATTGAACAGATGTGTTTTAGCAGCTTTTTGAACTGTTCGTAGTCTTCGACCGCTCGCAGCGCAGCAGGCAAACAGTTCCAGACTCGTGGGCTGGCGACTGCGAACGATCTATCACCGAGCCTTGTCCATTCTTGCATTCTTAGGTTAAATGACAACATACTTCACTGTATGAAAGACACGGGTCATTATTCAAACAACAGAAAAGAAATACCAGCGTAATTTTACATGCTCTAGTTTCGTTCGTGAAACTTTGACGTCACGGTTCTGTACAAATGCAAAATGCATTAGGTCAACTGATTTTGCGAACTGTTAACTTTGCTGAATTCTACTGTGAAGATGTGATGTTGTTTTTCGTATGTTCGGTGCAGTTCTGTAAGCCGATTAATTTCTTTTTTGTCAGGAAATACTGGGTGAGATATGTTCCGAGAATCCCGATGCTGTCGGCGATCTGTACTTGGACATTTCTGAAGCGTACATGAGCGTAGGGTTGTACACGTCCGCAAAGCCGTTGCTTGTCAGTTTGGTCTCGTCGGCAAACTATAATATGGTTTGTGCTGCTTCTAAAACATGTTTTTCCTTGCGTTATTTTTACTGTCCGCGGCGGACTGTATTGTTTTCGTCGGAGTTTTTTCTTCTCTTCGACCATGATAACTCATGAACTGCTATACTCAGCTTGATGAAATTTTGCACGCACGTGTATCTTGACCACCGCACGAACCCTGTTAAAATTCAAGGTCAAAGGTCAAGGTCATATTTTCGTTAGTGCACTGAAGTTCACCAAATTGTTTTCATTGAACGTGGAAAAAATCGTAGTTGCTAACGCCGTTTTCCGCTTGTCAATTGTTTGATCCGTCCCAGAGATATTTGTAATCGAACTCTATGGTTGTCCAAAATCTAGTAGACTGTTGATAACTCATGAACCGCTGCACTTAGCTTGATGAAATTTTGCATGCACATGTACCTTGACAACCTATTGAATTTCAAGTTCATCAAAGGTCAAGGTCACGTGGGTTTTTTTGGTTTTTTTCTGTGTGTGTCATACTGCGCCTACCTGCGGACAGTACTTAGTTTTGTTTGCATTATTTTTAGCGTAGTATCTGTAGCAGGAATGCACATCGATGCGTGGTGTAGTTTATTTGTAGCTTGTTGATCGCTTTTATTTGTAGTCAAAATTAACTTGACAAAATTCCATAAGTTTTAGTTATCAATCGGCAGAAAGTGTCAGGAATTGCCTGCTTCATTAATCAGCTGCAGTTGCACCATTTCTTCAAAGCAGTCATGGTTACTGTACGCTCATTGGTACGCTGCGTGCTGATTGGCTGTTGTTCGTCGTTACCGCGTGCTGATTGGCTGTTGCAGCCGGCGGTCTGGCTGCGCTACGCTGAGTGTCTGAATGCCCTGCAAGACAAGCTGGCTGCTATTGCTGCGTATGAGGAAGTTATCAAGCTGGTTCCTACACATTCGTCGGCCCGTATCTCGTTGTCTGCCTTGCATCAACAGCTCGGCCACCCTGACGACGCCCTGCGAGCCCTTCTGCCTCAGCCAATCAGCGCAGGTATATCTATCATCTTTAATTTAATTCAGTAAACCCAGGGGTAACTCAAGTTGCTAAAACACCAATGCCCAGTTTTTGAAACGCGGGGTAAATCTCTTGTTAGTTAACCCGAGATCGGAGGGTCACACGGAGCGTAAATCTCGGGATAAGTTTTGGCATTGTTGAAACTTTGGTTACCGCCGGGTTTACTAACTCAGGGGTAACTGGGAAAACTTTGTAAACAGCCATCTGATTGGTCGATAGTGACCACGTGAGTTGCATTGTGAGTAGCAAACATTATGTACTTGTTACTGTCCGCACGGTGGCGACGGACTGTATTGTTTTCGTTAGAGTTGTCTTTTCTCTGTTAGCATGATAACTCACGAACCGCTTATTCCAGAGATATATATTCATCCCAAAGTCTAGAGTTGTCTGAAATCTAGTGCACTGTTGATAACTCGTGAACCGTTGCACTTAGCTTGATGAAATTTTGTGCGCACATGTTCCTTGACAGCCTCTAGAACCCTATTGAATTTCAAGGTCATAGGTTAAAGGTCAAGGCAACATGAGTTTTTTTGGGGTGTTTTTCCATCGGACAGTTGGTTAATGTTACATTATGTATTTGTTTCAGCTGGAACCGAAGAAGCTGATGTAGTAAGTTTGTTGGTTACTTCCACATTTTCTTTTTTTCATTATAAAGTTTTTGTCTTATAAAATATACTTTCCCCCAACACTTCGATGGCAGTGACAGCTTCTGGTTGGGTGACAGGAAGACCGCCTGCCCTGTAAAAACAATCCCCAAAAAGTTATTCCTTGATGCACGGCTTAACTTGGAGAAACGGGAAAAGTGTTAACAGAGATGTCTTAGCAGTAATGTGGCTCAGTGGCTTAGTGGTTAGCGCGCTTGTAATTCGAACTCGGAGATCCGGGTTCGATTCCCGGGTCGTGCCACTATTCAATTGGCTAGCAACCTTGGGCAAGTTGTTTACTCACATTGCCTCCTCAGTTTCTCAGCTCCAAGAAACCTCTGATACAAAAGGGAGTTTTCGGCGCCTAAGTGATTATAGTGATTAAGTGCGCTAGATTACGCTAAGCTCTAAGCTAAGCTTTAGTGCACACTATAGTGTAACGTCACTTAACTTTTTATGTGTTAGCCGATAATCGACGCCTATCACCGCCAGTATTACACGACACATTGCTATGTATTTCTGCTGCTCAGAATGTCAGATGTTTGCTGATTTCTTTCATTGGATCACAGAACAGGATGTGACAGAAGCTGTGCAATAACTGTCAGTAGAAATAAGTAAGTAAGTAAGTAAGTAATTTTTATAGCACGTTAACTAAAAAACTGTAATAACCTCGAACGCGGTCAGTGTGCGATACGGTATGGAACTAAAAAAAGTAAAAAATATAAAAGTCAAGAAGCAGATGGTTATGCGAGAGATAAGAGGCCTCAGATAGAAAAACTAAAGAAGAACGAAATAACGATAACTGAAACTAGAAAAAAAAACTGAAACGAAGAAACAACCGTAAAGCAGTCCATGAAATCAGTCTGAAGAGGTGCCAGATGTCTATGGAGGGTAGGATTTGACTTAAAGAAAAGTTTTGAGGTTATTTTTTTCTGTTTTCAGTTCAATTTAAAACAGTTATAGATTTTCTTTGTTTATGTGCTAGATTGAACTGGCAGCTTGCCTGTCATTTTTCCAGTACAAATCGTATCTTATCGTTTCACAGTATTCATAGTTTCAATTCGTTGGTGAATGATCTGGTCGTGTGTTGCAAGGATGTTCGCCTGCTAGTGCCAAGCTGCAGTCTTCTCTATGCCCAGCAGCGCTTTGATGAGTTCGTAGTCTGTGCCAAACATGTCATCTTCAGCGCTTGTACGGATCTCACGGAAAAGTCCGTCTTGAGAGGTAAGATTTCAGTCGTCACTTACCACCCGTTTATGTCAGTGTTGTTGTCCTAGGCCTTGGTCCTTGACCTTGAGGTATCCTAGAGGACAAATTTCGAGGCCTTGGCCTTGAAGGTCAAGTCCTTCGTCTTGGCCTTGTCCTTTGCCTTGAGGGTCAAGTTCTTGTTGATATCACTGGTTTATGCTGCACGTTAACGTTGCTTTGTTCTGCTTGGAAACTGCTGTGGAGTCAGTGTCACTCTATTGTAACTGTTTGCGAAATCAGTTTGAAATGTTGTTGGGCAATTTTTTTAATAAGCTGTTTTTTGATAATATACACGGTAGCCTAAAAAGGATCCCCAACATTATCGATTGTAGCTTGAAGAAGGATTATCAGATTTTAATGGACTTTGGTAAGAATATTCTTGACACCACTGGCCACCAAATAACTGTTTAAGTTCTCACCTCACCCATCGTCTGTTCTTGCACTACCTGGGCAAGTCAGAACAAGGTAAATATTACATTTTTATTTAACGTAAAGATTTCTGTCACTTTGGCTGGCAGAAGGTCTTTTCTATGGATGACGTGTTTGTGTATGCTGTCAGTGATCGTTCAAAGTCGTCTGCTACGCAAGCGTTACTCGTCGCTTCAGTCGATCGTTGGCCACAGCGTTGAGAAACGACTCAAACTAGGTCAGTCAAACTAGGTCACAGTCAAACTATGTCACGTGATTATAGTTGAACAATTTGACTTTAACAACCACACAATGGTAGTTAGGCCACGTTCACATAGACACGAGTCCGAGTCCGGGTTTTACAAATTGCACAGCTCTAATAATGAGCAATTTAACAATGACATAATTTATGACGTCAAATATGCGTCGTGACCTGTATAAATTAAATTAATACAAATTTTGTGTTGTTTACTTCATACAGGTATGATAAAAACATGACCTGCGCAGAAACTGCTCGTAGGAGTGAAATTCACAGGTAACCCGTACTTGTACAGAACTCCTATCAATGTGAACGGCCGCCGTTGAAATGCATGCAAACTCGTGTTTCTTGGAACCCTTAGGCCTATACGGGTACTCAGACTCGCACTAGTGTCCATGTGAACGCGACCTTAAACAGTTTCGTATTGCTATTTTTAGGCTATTAAATTTGTTAGTTTGTGCTCGTGCGGGCCTGTTTCATCGGTCATAGAATATTATTGTAAAATCAAAACTACACATATATACACTATACACAAAGATTCAAAATGCTTAAGTGATGATGTAGCTAGCGTTGTATCGGCAAGTCGTGGTAAGTGAGATATTGTTTGGTTGGTGTGTGATGAAATCTAGCGGCCAAGTGCGATAGTTCGACTGTAACTGCTGATGAGCTGTGGGACCTGTAC
>Ga0056124_1000589_pt1 | contig 11975 bp, 8 predicted proteins | sample WorMetHEROISLAND_2_FD_70069 | JGI IMG/M metagenome (GOLD analysis project Ga0056124, IMG submission 70069) | Marine gutless worms symbiont microbial communities from Max Planck institute for Marine Microbiology, Germany - Olavius sp. 4 HERON ISLAND | ecosystem: Host-associated > Annelida >... | reverse complement strand
ATGCAGATCGAATTCCGTCAGAATGTTTGGAATGCACTTCGATTGTCGAAGAATCTACCACGAATTTTCATTCGAACGGCATTCCGGCTCATTCCGACTCTCGTGTGACTAGGGTTTAAGCGTACTATTTGATGCATGTGCTTGTGTCAGGTGCGGCAATAATGTCACGTGATCGTGATACGGGCAGCGCTGATGACGATAGTGACGTATTCTCGGTGGATTCCAGTGCTTCGGGCGGTCATGCGTTCACCAACGGTAGGCCGGAGGCGTGGTGGAGCTACGGTAGTCGTGGAGGTCCTCCGTCAGCACTCGTTCCAACACACTCGAGCGCTCGGTACAGTCTCACCGGACCCGGGGCGTTCGGTGTCGGCGGCGGCAGCGTCGGTCGACGGGCGGCGTCCGGCGGCGGCGGTGATGACGAGGTCGTCTGGGACCTGAGCGAGTCGCTGGCCGAGTTGTATGAGAAGGATCAGAGACGTGAGGCTGCGTTGAGCGGCAGACCTTCGCCAGACGGCGCCACTGGCGGCGGCGGCGGGGAAGCCACGACGTCCAAGGTGGACGTGGCCTCGTGGCTGGTTGCTGACCCAGGCAACGGGCTCGTGAGAGTGTTTGCACCGGGCGGGGTCGAAGTCCGCGCGTCACGACTCGTGCCCTGTACGCTGACGACGACTGCACACAAGATCTGTCTACAGCTCGGCGTCCCAGGCACGTCGCTTCACCTCCAGCTGGCTGGTGACGCCGTACGTCGTCTGGAACCTCACGACAAGCCGCTGACCATCCAGAACGACTACCTCACGACGCTTGGCTACACCAACGTGGCCGCCATGCAGGCCGAGGGCATCAGCGACGACCTCGTCTACCTCGTCAAGTTTTACTCCGGTACATACAGACGTACATCTCCAACATTCACGTCTAACGAAACATCTCGTTTACGCAATGATTTTTTTCTAGTTACCTGAGTTGTAGAAAAAAGCTAGAAAAATATGTCGGCTGAGTGCCGATAGTAATATTATCACCCCGCTGTACCGCATGCTGTCTGTCACTGGCATATGCGAGCAATAGGCCTATAGATTCTTTTCGTTTTTTTCACATGCCCTTCTGTGCAACATTATACATGCAGTGTTTGTGATATCTAGAAATCTTCATCTCTTAGCGCCAACTTGTTACAGCGACGGTATATGCAGTATAATGGTTATCGAACGGTTGACAGGCAAACCGACGCGACACAGCACGTTTTCACGCAAACAACTTAAGTCGTGGGTCAACACGAAGAGAGGCGGTTTGCTTCAGCAGTGGGTTCACCGCAACTGCGTCATCTCCGGCACGCGCCTACTTCTTTACAAAGGTCAGACCACCACTTACCTTCATTCTTCTCAATACGCACTATACTCAAGGCCATTTTACGGTGACCGAAAGTCCTAATTTGCAAGCAACGTAATATGTTAAGATGTTAAGATTAAGAAATTGTCATTAAGCAAGACTGATGGGAAGTCGTAGGCCCTATATATGACCGTCGACGAAAAGCCACACTACGATGACCTTGAGTCACCTTGAAGGTCATTTACGTTATTGCAGACTTTTCTAGGTGCAATATCTCATATATAGCTATTAGCTAAGACGCAATTACCAACAAGAAGCCTAATAAATCACGAGTCATAAGCGGCGTGCTGTCTTGACCGAAGTAGAGGCCTCATCCAGGTCACAGACAGTCACACGTATCTAGTTAAAAAGAGCATCCAGAGCCAAGCAGCCTAGTCTCTGCCAGTGCCACTACTTGTCTCTGTTCACTCGCGACATATGCGTGCATAAATGTGTTTCGTTAGACTGAGTGACGTGTATACGTGTATAGAATAACTCACTGTACGCATTCTATCAAATTTACCGCTGGTGGCAACGGCGCAGGCCTCGTACATGGACCGTGTCGTAGTAAATACACCGTGTCCCAAAAAAACTGTGCAAAATTGTTTTTGTCAGAACTTCGTCAAATGTCTATACCAAATTTTTGGCACACGGATAGCACAAAGGATAGGTTTATGTGGGGTGCACTCATTTTTCACCTCATCTAATTAGCGTCAATGTCCTACCGTGTTAAACGCAGATGCTCTAAATTGTCACATAACACTGAGTTGTTGTCTGCAGTAAATTTTCTAACGACTTAGTTAGCATACAATAAACTAAAATGTGGTTTATTTAACAGAATTATAAGTTTGTAAAACATTCGTTTTCAAGATTGAAACAATTTATGCTCAGTGTGCCCCGCGTACACGGAAACGAGTGCTTAGACGACGACGCCACTGGCTGATAGCGGCATCAACGGTCGACTGGTCAAACTGCGCCCACTTATCGATCAGACGTTTTGAGTTCATCAACGTTAGCTATTTTGTTGTCTGCTATTTTCAGCATATAATATTTAATATCACAAAACTATTAAATTACATGGCGCCCTCTGCCGAATTGCTGACGCAAATGCGACAAATCTAGTCCTAATAATTACAGCGTTATGTGGCAATTTGGAACATCAACATTTAACACGGTAGGGCGTTGACACGAATTAGTTGAGGTAGAAAATAAGTGCACCTCACATAAACCTATCCTTCCAGCTGTCCGTGTGCCAAAAATTATCAAAGTTGATGGAAATTTGACGACGTTCTGACGAAAACAATTTTGCACAGTTTTTTTTAGGACACGGCGTAGACGTATAGTAGATTTGGTCTTCCTGTACTGTGCAAAGAGACAAGTCGTACTTGTTGTTGTTGGTTGAAATGACGTTCGCTTTGCTCTGCGGCTGTCACGCGGTGAGCGATTAATTTCACGAATGGGAGTTGCACAGTCGGTGTCAGCAAGACATTGTATAGGCTCAGCAAGTGATGTATCACACTGCTAGATGACAGCAGGCTAATGAGTCGAACTAGTTGAAACGACTTCCGACTGTGCTTCTGTGTGGTCTCTTAGCTACGTCAGCTATAGCCGGGCCGGTCGCGTCGCTTACGAAGGAGACCACGATTACACTGGCGCACGCCTTTATCAAGTCTGGATTACTGCAACGATACTGCATATCGTTCAGTATTTCCGGTCTACGTTGCCGATCCGTGGAACGAAGAAATGCTCTCCGACATCACCTCAGCTCTACACCGTCACTCTCGATCTGCACGCAGCATCTCAAAACTTTCTCGTTTTGTCTTGTCATAATCGTCTTGTCGATTATACCCGGACCTACTTATCTGAGAGTTTACTCGCGTGGTCCTAGAAATATTACTTATTAATTACATATAGTTAGGATGATGATGATGATGATGATGATGATGATGATGATGACATCGTATCTTTAGTGCTGCTTTGCGAAGGCTACGATCCATACAACAATCTCCCTGACCCTGACCAATGGCTGTATTCCAGTTTCAACATTGGCCCAACTCTTTACTGCTGCTGTGACTTCAGAAACGTTTGCCAAGCGATTGGAAACATACTTTTTGAAATGTTTATTTTGACTGATTGATTGCTATTTATGTTGTAATTTCGTAGTTAAGCACATTTATTTATTTCTTTTTATTTTTAACATATTGTGACGGAATCCGGTACTTTGTTGTGTGAAACTGTCTTACCAGTTCTTTTATGATGCTTGTCAAGGTTGACGTTGCCGTTGCCACGAGTCACCGCCATGCCGCTCTGTCCTCCGAGCGTCGCTTTGCTGACGCCAGGCCAAGATTCAGTGGACGCAGGTCGGTCTCCAGCGTTCTCAGCCACGATTGTCTGGGACCGCCAGGCCTTCGTCTCCAGTCTGCAGGAGGGTCCGCAGTGCAGGCCTGCAGAGCTCGATAGTGGTCATGGCATGGATACTAATACGTACTTGTAATTAAAGCAAGCGGCAAATACGCAGTTACTGATTGAGTTCATATTCGTCGACGTGTGCACTGCAGATCGGTCTCAGAGCGAAGACCCGGCTGTCTTTCAGCTGGTGAAAGGTTCAGTGGAAGAAGTGAAGCTGAAAGGTCATGATCAGTGCCTCAAGTTGACGTCGACGCAGAACGGAGAGAAAGTCATCTTTCTGTCCTTCACCAACGCCAAGGAATACGAACAGTGGCTGCGTCGCTGTAAAAAGGTAAGTTCCGTGTACGATATGAAATCTGACTCAAGTGGCTCGTCATTCAATTCACACACAGTTACATGTATACACTGTACATATCACCTACATGTATCGTCCATACATTTTTATTATTTTTTTTCTCGGTCATGCTCATGCTGCCAGTAATGACTAACTCTGTTCACTGAGTAAATACAGAATTTTCGTATTTGATGTAAGCAATATTTTAACGACCTCTGCCAAAAATAAAATTACGTTTTTATTATGTATAGGCAGCTTAGAATAAAATGTAGTCATAATGGTCTAGTTATATTTTTATTCATCGTAGTTTCTACTACTAGTGTACTACCACCACCACTATTATACTTTTTGCGTATTTTTATCAGTTTCTGTCTGTAGATGGCAAAAAGTGTTGACTGTGCACACAGCACAGCCCAGGTCTAATTTTGGTTATACAGTGAAGAATAACTGCACAGTAGGCTACGGTGTGATACTGGCTGGCAGCTGTTACGATTGTGTGACGGTTTCTGTTTTTCATTACGCGGCCTTTGATTGTCCGGTTGATGATTTTTGTACATGCCGGCGGAGTGGAGAAGGCAGAACAGTGAATCGTGATTAGTGCAATTGACATCTTGGTAGATTTAGCACCCCTAGTAAAATACTGCTGTTTTTTTGTTGTTGTATATCAGTCAATCGGTTTATAAAGCTGTAAAAGAAAAGCCAGTAAGTAATTCCATAAGTAGGCCATCGGGGCTGATACAGCACAATACGCTGCCACCCCACCCCCATGTACATAGAACGTTACACGACAGACATGAAAGAAGTGTAGGAATCGTCCGAATACCGCTGTCACTGGGTGCGTGCAGGCGACGGACAAGCTGCCGACGGTGGCGGACTTGTCCAACTGTCAGCTGGAGTACCTGCCTGAGAACCTGTTCGTCAACGATCAACTGTCAGCGCTGAACCTCCAGCACAACACGCTGCGGGAGAAACCGGTCGACGACGACGACATCTACGTCATCGGCTGGCTGGACGACCTCGCCAGGTATCACCGTCATCTCACCCACTCACTCACTCACTCACTCACCTGGACTCATCGTTATGTTCATATCATGTCATCTCATAACGACAGGATCAGCGTGGTGTAAATTCAAAGCACACCTCTAAACCACGTTAATGCAAAATGTTTAATTTGATGCACTTTTTGTACCGCCTTCTTGTAAATAACCTCTAATGCGTTACAAAACATGATAAGTAAGTAAGTAAGTAAGTAAGTAAGTAAGTAAGTAAGTAAGTAAGTAAGTAAGTAAGTAAGTAATTAAAACGTAAATTTATATGGCGCATAACGTTAAAAAATGACTTCTAATGCGGTTATGATACGAAGAAACACCAAAAACTAAGAAATGTAAAACCAAAAATAGAATGCTAAAAAGCCAAATTGTCTGGAAAGTCTGGTGTCGACAGCATCGAGGACTGTTTTATACATGGTGGTCTATAGGAATCACAGTAGTAAATAGACAGTTCTGTAAAAAAATTCAATCTACGGTACATCATAACCCGGATTCAGGAACCCTAGATCCAGATCTTGATCTGAATTGCCACCGAGATCTAATCGAATGTTCTTAGCCACGCTTCACCCTTCCAAAAGTCATCAAAATTTGTTCGGAATTTTTCGAGTAATTTCGCAGCCAAACAGACAGACGGACGGACAGACAGAGGTGACAACATAACTTTATCTCTTCGGCGAAGGTAATAACAAGCACAGTAATGTTCACGGTTATGGCGAATTAGGCGTCACCTTATACTAATAATGTTTAACATTCATGATTCAAATGTTATAAATGGTTTTAAAACATCGAAATACATTTTTGGAGATTAGGAAGCCGCCGCAATAGGCTGTAAAAGAGTTTCATTTATGATATACGTTAAATGCATATACTCCTGGTGAGTGGAGAGCAAAATATCTTAGTTTTATTAGCTGTCTGACTGTCGTAATGTGTTGCCGACAGATTCAAGCATCTTCGATCATTGAACCTTGCGGACAACGACTTGCGGACGTTTCCGTTGTCAATCTGTTTCATTGCAACTCTTGTTCACCTCAACTTGGCCAGCAACAAGCTCAGCAGCATTCCGCCCAACATCTGCAAACTAAAACAGTTTGTAAACGCTTCGTTTTAGTGTCACGCTCTTAATTTACTTTTGATTGCACTGTGTGTGTGCCCGCGTTATGGTGTGTGTGTGTGTGTGTGTAATTGTAACTGTTGCAACGTAAAAGGTGTACACATGTAGTAATATTTTATTACATATAGCAAACGTACATGCAAACAAAAGAACAATTGCAAGAGTGACAATAAACTGGCATATACCAGGTACTAACTTAATGTAATGTAATGTAATGTAACTTAATGTAATATAAAACACAGGGAAAAAATCAAATGAAATACAAATTGTTTCTGAAATAACAATGACACTAAAGCACCGGTAGGGCACTAGTACAAACCATCCAGTATCGCAGACGAGTTAAAAAAACGCATCATATATACTTATACAAGCATCGTGGGATAAAGGATTTTTTGTGCAATTCAATAGTACAACTGGGTAACTCATAAAAATGCCACCGAGGCCGAAGGCAACTATAGGCCCTCATATTGGGTAGAAGACCGTGCAAGCAATGACTTATCAGCCTCAGAGGCAATATTTTCAATGGTATGCAGTTTGCACGAATAACCATATTTATAGGCTCGTTTAAGTAGCGAGTTGATAACAGAGTCCATGAAATTCGTGCGTCGGAGCACTGACTTGGTTTGCTTCTTGTATGTAAGAGATCCAAACTGATGCTGTTCCGAGTTATAAGAGTATCGCATTCTGTAGTGATGTGAACGTTCTTGACTTTTCGTTGTTGAATGAACACATTTAATTACGAATTAAGCTTGTACATGTAGATGTATATATAATATAGTGATAGTAGTTTAATCGAAGTTATTCTGTTTATTTTGGGTAACCGTAACTGTGTTGAAATGTGCATGAGTGATTCAGCTGGTTTTATTAATGCAAAATGCAGTCATTCGTTCTGTCACTTCTACAGTAATCTAATTCAGGAAATCAGCAGTAAAGCGAGTAGCACACCTGAAATGTATATACATTGTGTGTATTGGTCTGAACGGTAGTTTGCAGGAGCTGCACCTGCATAATAACCACCTGTCATCACTGCCTGGCGAGCTGGCTTTGCTGCGCCGTCTGTTTGCGCTCGTTCTGGCTTTCAATCATTTTGTCAACCTGCCGCCGGTCCTCACTCGCATGACCAAAACCAACGTCTCCGAGATCGAAAACGTCATTTTCGCCGGCAATCAGGTGTCATACATTCACAACAACGTTCAGTTGCCTTGATAACCATGTAAAATTGCGCTAGTGATGGTACGCATTATTGGTTGCGGAGAAGATTGGCCTATTTGGAACACGACATTGCCATGGCGTGATGTAAATGACGAGTGCCAATTACGGATGTTTACAGATGTGTTTGAAATGGCATAGTCATAGGTTGAAAAATGTATATTTTAATTTGAGCATTTGGAGCTGCCAACAAATCGTAGAATTTCTTTGCTGGCCGTTGTGGGATGCTCAGTGATAAGTTATCGTAAGTCTGTGATTTACGAACCGTCGTTTCCCTTCTTCGTCGCTACTCGCTAGTAGTGGCGTTGGGCGTTGATATAGTTAGTACTGATGGTCGTCCTAGTAGCAGCAGTGGCAGTTTTGCAAAGAAAAGGTCGAGCAGTGGTTTTCTAACAGACGATGTTTCGGACTTGAATTTTTAGCAGCTTTTTATTTGCTGTTTAACTCAGTTCATTATGATACGCCGTGCACTAACTACTGTAGCATATCGCTAACAGCTGTGAAAGATTGAATGCGTTAACGCTGCAGATTCAGCAGCTGAACGTCGAGACGTTGGTTGAGATGCGGCACGTGAAGAAGCTGGACCTGCGAATGAACCAACTCGTCCTGTCCGTTGACGAGACCGCAAACTTCAGCATGTTTGAGCGGCTGACACACGTCGACGTGCGAGATAACCGCGTCACGGAGCTAGACGTGAGCGCCGTCAGAACACTGGAGTATCTCAACTGTGAACGTAACGCCATGGCCAGTCTACAAGTCAACGGAACTGCGCTCAAGAACATCTTCGCAGCCTGCAACTGTGAGTAACTTCGTCAGTGATTTGCGGTATGCTGGAACCTCGTTTCAATTTCATCTTTTAGTTTTATTATTTTGTCGCGCATTTTGGATGTAGTCTCTTTATTCCTATTGCTGCATATTACTAATTGTAGGAAAAACAAGCTGATATGTAGCAGTCACAGTCTCACATCAAAAGTAATAGATAGTTTAAATCTATAATTAATATTAGTCAATATCTAAGGATGAAAATTGCGTTGATAGAAGCCATAAATTACAATAATTAGCAACACAACGATGTATTATCATTGTTTGTTTTGTTTCTGCATTTTGCGAATAAAGAGAGGTACATATAGATTAACTAATATTATATCTGACGGTTAAAGTCAAATATTTGCAATTATTTTACAGGTTTAGAAAGTTTGGTGATAAAGCCAAAGCCCGAATGGCTGCTGCAGATGGACGTCTCAGAGTAAGATCAAACTCATGCATACGTGAATTAATTTAATTAATTAGTAAAAAAACATTGACAGTTACATTTTAACGCATGATTCGCTACAGTAGAATAAATTATTTGATCTCACATCATACAGTTTGCCGACTCACATGAGATAGTGTAGTTTAAGAGATGCTTCATGATATTGTGCTATGTAATATAAGTTTTATGTTGACATTTGGTCAACGTTCTCCGAGACTCTAGTATAAGACCAAAGTTTGGTCTAAGACCAAAGTCAAGACCGAATGTTTCATATCAGCAAACGTTGTGGGTCTAAGACTTTACTAAAGTCTCAGCGAAACTTGCGGTCGGCCACTGACATTGACATATTCTGTTGTCTATATGCGTAGTAACTGCTTGGAGTCTCTTCCTGACTGGACTGGAGATTGTTTTTTTCTGCAGAAGTTGAATGCCAGTCAGAACTTTCTCACGTCACTGCCGCCAACGTGAGTCGACAAAACGATATCATTCTACAGCTGATCGCATCTTAAATGTATCGAAGCTGCGTGACAGTTTTCTAGCCTGGCTAAAGTTCACTCATTGCATTTTCCTACAAAATGTCACAGATGTTTGGTAAGCTTCTTGAGAAATTTAGGCATTTTGTCATGTCGTCATCTGTCCTTTACTCATGCAATGATTCTTTACGTTTTTATATCTCCGCTCGCCGCTAACCGTGTCGGAAGCCTTGTGTTTTACTCCGTCCGTATGTCCGTTCTACCGCCCATCCGTAGTGTCGTTCTCAACGTAGGCGTAGCCAGAAATTGGGAGTTTGTAGGGGCGGACTGAGGACTAAGCGGCCGAAAGTCGAGGCAGAAGAGCGAGAGCGGGGATGAGGTTCTTGGGGAGGGGGCAGCCCCGTCAGTGAACCCCCTCCCCACCAGCTAGGCGGGTCTGGGGAGCGCAGAAAGCTTTCCCAGAGTGGTCTGGGGCGGAGCCCATGCCGGCAACGCATTTTTGGGCATGAAAAACCCTGACAATGCATGTAGTGGTATAAATTTCGTTAGTTTTACCGGCCAAATTTGCATTCACAACCGAAGTTGTGAATCAAGAGGGATCAGTTGCCCCTCAGCGCATCTAACCTAACTTTACTTTTTTACTTTATCAAGAAAGAAAGATAATAATTGGAAGACAACACCACTGTTTTTTTGCGATATCTACGGTATGCACTGATAGATTTCCACCAAGTTTCTGTCACTAGTGCACTTGATAAGCTTCGTAGGTTTGCGGGTTAAACGGTGAATGGTCGAAGTCACAGAATTACTAAATATGCTAAAAAGCGGCCTGTACAGAGCTTGACGCTCTACATTGCGTTCTAACCATTTAGTTGTATTGTTTTGTCTTCTAATTATTTTCTTTCTTTCTTGATACACATTTCAGTGTACAAAATATGCCGTTATAATAACATTTGTTTGCGTACTAACCGGTGTTTCTTGTTGTATTGTGAAGGTTGTTTTCGAATGCCAAGAAGCTGAAATATCTTTACCTCAACCGTAACTTTCTGACGCACTTACCGGACAACGTCGAATGCTTGTTGCTTGAAGAGCTGAATTTACAGTTCAACGAAATTACACAGCTGCCTCCCACTCTCCTCAGCAACGCCAACAAGTCAGTTCTGTGGGTGTTTTTGTAATCTGGGTTATTGCTGTGGAAAAAAAATATTTACTGAAATAAATTTATGTAATAGAATAACGAAAGAGTCGACTGTCTGCTAAGAAATAAAACGGACAAGTGTCCCGGTCGCTCAGGCCCGGCACGCACTGTGCGCAGACGTCATGTTAACGTCTTGGAGGGCAATCGTGACGACCCGTAACTCTTTGACGCGCGTGGAGATTGCCCCTATCGTATCTTCACGGGTTAGTTGTAATTATCTCGCCTTTCACAGTCTGTTGAGATTAACTTGATTAGTTAAATATTGACATTGAATTAACGCCGTGCAGTATACTTAGGGCTACTATGTGTGCATGTCTGCGGCAGACTGCGTACGCTGAACCTGACCAAGAACCGTCTGACCAGCCTACCACCGCTCAACACGAACCACGACCTCAACAAGGTCCAGGAGCTGTACTTGTCACGCAACGCATTGAGTAACTCGGCGATGAGCGTCGTGTCTGGTTACTCGCGTCTGAAGGTGCTTCACCTTGCACAGAACGAACTGACTGAGATCTATGACGAGTAAGTGTCGACAATTCCTCTTTGCCGTCTTGTCTTTTTCACGTCAGGCACTGACTTTCACGCCTTCAACAGACGACAGTAATTGCAAGTTTCAGTCTGTTCTGTTGCCGATACTGTGGTCATTACCGGTAACTATGGGCCTGTGTCGACAAACGGTGAATTAAACAGTAAATTTAATTGCCGGTAAATAATAGGCCTATCTGCCACATTCCTCATGTACTTATAATTGATTGGCCGAACAATACTAGTAATACTAGGTAATGTAAGGTGGCCAGCTTGATGGGCGATAGCCTCTTCTGGCAGCCTGCCACATTGTCATTTTTTTGTTGCTCATTGCATTACTGTGTTTGTGTTGTTTTGTGGTAAATAAAGTTCTCCCTCTCTCTCTACTGTTACTTTATCAGTAGTACAAGGCAGCATAAAACGTATGCAGTACGGTATACTAAGTTAAGAACATACATAATACGTAAACTTTTACAAAGACCCTAAAGCCTAGAAGCGTTGGGTTAATGTGCCAGTGAATTCGTTCGGCGTGATGTGTCGGCTGTAGCGAGCTGCGGAAGCTGGAGATGTTGTATGAGTTGAACGTGTCGACCAATCAGCTGAGTTGCCTGCCGGCATCTCTCAGCCAGTTGCCGGAGCTCGTCATTCTACGCGCTCATTCCAACTACCTGCGCAGTCTGCCTGACTTCCGCCAAGCCAAGTCTCTCCGGGTACGACCATAGGCATGCAGTCTCGTCCGACAGCGTAATTGATAGAGTAATTAAACGAAGTAGTTGTTATTGGACAGTTTCCATTATGTTCTGCGCTACATCTGCTGAAAGTATTAGTCGAATAACAGAATATCTACATTTATCAGACGTAAATCAATCGTTCGTAAATCAATTAATTTTGACATGATGTGATGTAAAAGGGGGCTTTGCTGCCAAACAACGTAGTGTAGTGACGCACGCGTTGAAATTGTGGTGGAATCTTTAATAAAGTAAAGTAAAGTTAAGTTATATTATAGTGTGCTGTAAAGCTTAGCTTAAAGCTTAGCTTAATCTAGCGCACATAATCACC
>Ga0056124_1000588_pt1 | contig 11975 bp, 9 predicted proteins | sample WorMetHEROISLAND_2_FD_70069 | JGI IMG/M metagenome (GOLD analysis project Ga0056124, IMG submission 70069) | Marine gutless worms symbiont microbial communities from Max Planck institute for Marine Microbiology, Germany - Olavius sp. 4 HERON ISLAND | ecosystem: Host-associated > Annelida >... | reverse complement strand
TATATTAGAACAATTTTGGACAACTTGTACAGCAGTGGCTGCAGTACATGTCTAGTAAGTAATCGAGTGAATAAGTAAGTACCTAAATAACTAAGTAAATATGTCACTAATACGCAAGCACGGAGCGGTGTTGGAAGCCTGGGCTTGCTTAGCTCTTGTTTCACATTGGCACCTGTCTTCGCAGTTCTTCCATTGCACGTATTGAAGGCGGCTGGGATCTTAGTTGCATACCTGTCCGCCAGGTGTCACCGCTTGACTTGACGTGCTGAACTGAAGCAGAAAATGATAATCACGTATAATTTAAAATTTCCAACACAATTTAGGAATGCAAAATAAAATTATACGTTCTCAAACGCGTTGATAACAGCTGTAATGTTATCTGCGACGATTATTCAATAATTTGCATGCTATAACGCACACCAATATTTGGCTGGCAATGGTTGTATGACCCGAACGACCAAGCTGTTGTTATCATACTTACCTGGCACGGGAGAGTCGGTGATCAGCTAGGCCGATCTCCCAGGACGAGGCCCTTCCATTGCACTACGGTTGGGTGGGTTGACCCCTGCGATTACCCCAAATGTGGGTAACTCGAGTGCATAATTTGTGGTAGTGGGGGACTGCGTTCGCGCTATCCCCTTATATTTTATTACAACAGTAATATGAAATGAAAACTATAAAATTAAAAAAAGTTATGTTATATTATAGTGCGCTCTAAAGCTTAGCTAGCGCACTTAATCACCATAACCACTTAGGCGCCGAAAACTCCCTTTTGTACTGCAGTTTCTTGGAGCTGAGAAACTGGGGAGGCACTGTCTATAAACCAAATATCTAGTATATTTGGTATAAACAACTTGCCCAAGGTTGCTACCCAGTGCAATAGTGGCACCACCCGGGATTCGAACCGGGGTCGCCGAGTTCGTATTCCAAGTGCGCTAACCACTACACCACTGAGCCACATATAACAATCAACAATGGGGTGCAATCGCTGCAGCGTATTATTGGAATAACACGGCATAAATACTGAACATATGCAGCATAGGCGGTCCGGCGGCCGGCAGAGTTTGCGTAAAATTAATGACAGTCACTGTCATGCATGCAACAGATGTTTCCATTAATAGCTTCGGATTGTGTACGGGTCGCAAACGGATTACTCAGAAATCTGCAGCACAATATAAGCTTATCTTCAGGCTATACAAAAAGAACGAAAATAAACTAATTACTGCAGCTGCTAATCTGCGCAACAATGCTGCTATCACATTAATCATGCGATTAAATAATACTGGGCTGCAGGCTATCCATCAACTTCTGCGCGTACATTGTGGGCTACATATTTGTACTGCAATAGTTAAAAATAACATTCAGAAATTGACTAATCGTAGAACTGCTTTGTATATTTGCAACGTTTGCTGATAAATGAGTCAGCTTGTCCGAGTCTTAACAACAAATTGCACAATAATCAGTTAATCGGAATTAACGGCTAATTCATAACTGCTAGAAACTCAACTGCTATAATTACTAGTTGCGAGCCTTACGTGTTTGCAGTAACAGAAAAATCCTATGGCTCAAGAAATCCGAATAACGCCATGGGAAGTTTTTTTGTATAAACTGTAAATGTAAATGTCGGTTGTTGTCGAAATTTATTGCCAATAGCATAGTTTGAAGTATTAACACTGCAATTCACGGCACAGAACGATCGTTTTCCAGCTAAATCAGTCAAAGCAAGTCAGTGGCGTAGGCAGGAATTTGCGACAGGGGGTGTGTAAGGTCGTTCTCCCCCTCCCTTCCCCAATTCTCCTTCCCTTTCCCTGCTCTCTTCTCCTTCCCCCTCCTTCCCCTTAGAAGTAGGCCCCTTACATACAGTTAGGAGGGCTGGGGGAGCGTTGTAAGCTCCCCCAGTGGGGTCTGGGGCGGAGCCCCAGCCGAAATCGATTTTGGTGCATTTTAGCCTTAACATCTGACATCTGGTGGCACCAATGTTACTAATTTTATTGAGAATCAAATTGACCACAGTGTATGCTTGCCATTTTTTGTACATGTATTTTCCTGACAGGGAGTGTGTACATACCCTACTCACCTTTTATGTCTACGCCACTAAAGTAAGTTACAGTTCTAACTGTGCTGCTATCTGGCGATGGAAAATGAGTTGTTTGATAAGCTATAGTTTACGACGTTATTTTGCAGTTTTATGTTCATCAACTCTCTGATAGCAATAAGACTTGGGCCGTGTGTAGTTTGGTCACGTCGATACACGATAACATGGGAACGTCGTTATGTCGACCCTGAGAAAATATCGCGCCCGTGAAAGCACCTGCACCTGGCAATCGGTTGTTACGAGAGAGAGATAGTTTTCAAGCCATGCATTACTCGCCGATACACAATCTGGGAAAAGCGGCTGTATTTCTGTAAGATAATCGGCTCGGGAATGCCACGTGTGGACAAAAAACTGCCACTATCTCGAGTACGCCACATAGCATACAATCAGTCTTAACGACGTTTAGTGGCAGTATTTACAGCTGCGAAGTTGTGGCACATTGAATAATTTAGATATACACATGGGCCATATAAACGTGCCACCTAACTTTTGTCCATATCTTTGCCAATTATTGACCGACTTTCAAGCTTCTTTCACTGGCACACTCTGTTGACACTTTGCAATAACGCGATTATTATACAGGGTGGGCCACAAAATTTTGAAAATCGGCGAATATTTGGCGAAGATATGGACAAAAGTTTGCGGCTTACTTTTTTTGGCCCACCATGTATAATAATCGCGTTATTGCAAATTGTCAACAGAGTGTGACAAAAAAAGTAAGCCGCAAACTTTTGTCCATATCTTCGCCAAATATTAACCGATTTTCAAATTGTTTTCACCAGCACATTGGCCGACCCTGTATATCGCACCATACTGCAACGGCGTGTTTACACTACCTTGTGAAATATAAGTGCAAGAAAAACTAACAATAATAGCAAAAAAAACGTTGTGGTAAACGAAAAAAAACGCAAGACCAACATCGCGGTGAATGATCGATACGACGATAGATTGTGTTAGAGCTGTCTCTCTGGATATCTGGTGTGCAGCGATGTGTTTGTGTCTGGTCTTCTTGGCTTGTACCAGTTTAGCCTATCCACAGCACTAGTCGTGTTCACTGCAGTACGCGCGTGCTATTGTCAGTCCGCCGCTGTTGTGTCTTTGGTTGGTGCTTCCTGTTTCCTGAACGTTTTTCCACTCATGTGTTCAGTCATTCTTTTTTTCCAGTTTTTCTCCGAAAATTCTGTCAGTGTCCTCTGCTGCAGGCTGAGCTGTTGAAATTATCTGCAGTCGTCGGGATCATGAATGACTTGATAGTGACGACAACGTCGGAGATCAGCGACGACCTCCACGTCCAGACGACGTCGAACGTCGACGAGTCTGACGATACGTTTGAGGCAACTGTGCGCGTCGTCGTTCCAATTGTCTTCGGATTCGTCACGGTCGTTGGTCTCGTCGGTAGACATCATCATCATCATCATCATTATCATCACGATCATTTATTCGTTCATACGACTGCTACAAGACAATGCACAAAGCAGTGAACGTGACAAAAAGGTACAGCGCGCTGGAACATCTGCCTCCACCTGTCTATCAACGGACATAATGTCAAGAATTACTTGTTGTCGTCACATCACTACTCGTATTCATCATCATCATTGTAAGCATCGTCATCATAGCGTCACGGTCGTTGGCCTGGTCGGAAAATTGTCCTCGAGGTGTGCATATCACCAGCAGTTATCTTTCGACATCATCTCTCATCATCATCATCATCTGCAGCAGCAGCAGCTACAACAATAAGAACAACTACGACAACATCATCATCGTCATCATTTAGCGTCACGGTCGTTGGTCTGGTCGGTAACCTGTTGGTGATTGCCGTGGCGCTGCGTCACAAGACTCGGAACACAACCAACGTCCTCATAGTCGGACTCGCCGTCGCCGACCTCGTCTCTCGCTTGTTCTTGATCTTTTGTTCTTCTCACGTTCATCTTTGCTACGATCTACCACAGTGAATGTGTTTAACATCACCCTATCACCTGACCTCGTTTCTAGTTCCTTCTCGACCTTCAACTCATCCGTCTTACATTAACGTTCTTCGTTTGTTCGTCTTTGGTATGATCTACCTTGGTGGCTGTGATCTATTTTGGTGTGGTTTACCTCGATGTTGTCTTCGTAGGTTTGATCTACCTTGCTACCAACCTTAGTCTGATAGACGTTGGCCAGTTCTAACTCACTGCCGTCGCCGACCTCGTCTTCATAGTCATCTGCGTCCCATTCACCGCTACTATCTACGCTCTTCCGGTCTGGCCGTTCGGAACGCCCTTCTGCAAGGTTTGTTAATTGCCATCTGTCATCGATTTCCTCGGAAGACTCGTCTCCAAAATGACATGTAAAGCCCCATTTATAGCCACACAACTCAACTCAACTGGACGTCGAGTTGAGTTGAGTTGCGTCGCTATAAATGGGGCTTAATGTGTCGAGCGGGATATAAATCTTTACGCATTCACTCACTGGCTCTCGTCGAATTTCTAATGTAAATAGCAATGACGTGGTTTGCGTCAGCATTATATATCTTTAATAACAGCAACGATGTTTCGAGATTCGACATTTTCGAAAAGTTCTTTGAGTGTATCAACTCCAAGATATCCGAAACAGTTGCAGTCTATCAAAATGTGCTTGACAGTGAGAGGAGAATGGCAAATTTGACATTCTAGTTGATTCTCTCCCTTTAGAAGATATGGGTTATTGAGTCTCGTCCGATCAATTCGAAGACGGTTGATAAGGACAGAATCGTAGCGACTCAGTGACATAGATTTCCATTGCGACCAAGAGTTTAATTGATGTACACTGGCTCCACAGCTGTTGCCATTCTTGTTAAGTTAACATCCGTGTTAAGTTAATATGTTTTCGGCAATTTGTCCAATTTCATATACATGGTGTCCACATAAAAAGAAGCATCGAATTTTTTTCATTGTATAGTGCTAACAAACAGAAAGATGTTTGTACGATAATGGGTAGTCATGTTCCCAAAACTTGCGTAAACCAATCAAGTCAAATTTTCGACCAGAACTGTGCACATGTTACCTTATTATTATGAAATTTCAACGTTGGCTAAATACATGACTAGGCCCTATGCGATGTCCTATGCGATGTAGCTTACGCTACAGTGTGACGCAATTATTTTAGCAGATTTCTCGAGAAAAGTAAGTGTGACGGATAGTGTTTATAAATCAGATTCAGCGTTGTTTTAGTTATCCCTATGCCAAAATATCTTTATTACTGTCGCAGTTAGATGGCAACAAGCTAAAACACATGCCTTTTTATCTAGGCACAGTGTATTTTCTCGTTTACGCACCTGGGCGTGAACATGGTTGTGCTCGTATTGTAGGCTATTACTAGTAAGGTTTTCAAAGAGACGAAGTAACAAACAGCATGCTTTATAAACTTTTTCCCGGCATTATTTTCGGCGTTGTTTTACTTACGATGCTACAGAGTGCGATAACGAAGATGCCGTTGGCCCGGCAGTGCTTTATGGTCATGCGTTGAGTCGCAATGTACACGTACATCATCATCAACTAGCCGCAGCAGCAGCAGCATGTGACAACGACAACAGCAACCGCAGCAGCATAACCATAAAACTCGTCCCAGTCATGTCTTTCCTAAAACCCAAAATACACGTTTATGGCTAGTACGGATGTCGTCACGTTGTTCTGGGCGCGTGTCTGTCTCACTGCTCGTATGTCTTCGTGTCTCCAGGGGCGTCTGCCCCCTTGAGCCGTGACTGGAGCAAGTTTCTCCATCCCTTTATCATCCGCTTCTTTTTCGTTTTTGGAGATTTTTTTCCTGAGTGCATTTAAGAATTTGTGGAGCGGAAAACGCAGTTGGAAGCAGCTAGAGCGAAATTTAATATACTTCAGGCCCTAAACGTTAACAATGTTAATGTCAATGTCAGCATTAAATTTTTATAGCGCAATAACATGGAGCATCTCTGGTGCGTTTGAAGTGCTGAAAATCACCCTGATGGAACATTCGCTCCGAGGTTTATATGGTGTAGACGCCCCTGTGTGTCTTTGTGTGTGGTTAGATCTACCAGTACGTAATCCACGTGACGGCACACGCTAGTGTCTATACGCTCGTACTCATGTCGCTGGATCGCTACTTGGCCGTCGTACATCCAATACGATCACTGACGATCCGCACGCGGCGTAATGCTGTCGTCGCTCTTGTCTTTGTTTGGACGGTCATTATCGCCGCTAACTCGCCCATGTTACAACACTTCTCGGTACGTTGACCCCAGACCGTCTTCACCGGCTAACTGTGTTGATGATAATACTCCGCCGAAGAAAGGAGGTTGTTTACGGCTCTGACCAAAATCACGAATTCGCGGAAACCGCGAAATTCGACGTTTGCCGTGATTTGGCGTGATTTTTTTTTACATGTGCTGCATTGTATGTTGAAATCCGTAAATTTCAGATGTTAAACACACCACAAAGTGCAAAATGAACTGTAAACGGCCGCCTTTACTTGCTAACCAAACCGTGATTACTGACTCGACACGATTTCACGAATGAGCACGACATGGATTCCCCGATAGCATTCGTATTGCAGGGTATATAGTTTTCTACAGGGTCTCTCAGACTCTCAACACGGCCTGCATTAGGGAACTTCAGTAAATGTCTTAAATAATTCTTTATTTACCATTGCGATTCTTACAGAAAGTACAGAAAGCCTCGGCGAGGGTTTAAGCTTTAGTGCTTTCTAGTCAGTATTAGCAGAATTATTATTATTATTTTTGACCTTCAGTACTCAGTTCCCCAGGGAAGAAAAAATAGTGAAAAAAAATCCAAAATTTCAACTCTAATGGCTATTGATTCCGGCGGTTCTTCTGAGAAAAACACTCGTGCAGCATAATAGCGTCGTAGCGCTGGATAAGAACGGATATCCTTTGAAACAAAAAAAAACTTCCTTTACGATCGTCGCCGGAAATCTCTGGTATCTTGCGACGAAGCTCGGCCACGAACGAGTATGCTCCTGTATTCGTGGTGCCTAAGGATTCAACCGCGATCGGCTGAAAGAGATAGGTCCTGTTCAAGACCACGTACTTCTCCTCTTTGCGAACGGCCGCTAATTTAACTCTAATGACCGTCAAATTCGGCAGCTGAGCCAACATCCGTGGCTGAAGAGTCGATGTAGCCTACGATTCAGCCAAGAGACGGACAACAGCCACATCCCAGGTGAGTGGCTTGCCTTTTTTCCATGGCACCATCGTGACAACATCAGGGCGTTTGCCATCTGAGCGAGTTGATCCATGGGGCCCCTTGGTAAAGGGAAGGCCGGCTAAAGTGAGAGCACGGGCAACCAGGTCGTTTAGTGCATGGTGTCTGGACGTTCTGCCTGGGGATCTTGTGCAGACAAAACTGTGGACCCCATCTGCCTTATTATTCGGAAAATTTTTTACGATGCTGATATCGTTGCAAAGTTACTGCAACAGTTCATTTGGTTCAGTTGACAAAAGTGAAACAAACGCCACCCGAAGACACGATAACTGACTATTGTTGTATTCTATATTTCAATTTCCGAACGTTCAGTTCTTATAAATAAAACATAATAATTAGGCTCCAAAGGATTTCGTTTTTGACGAAAAACTGACGAAATGACGAAAACTGGCCGTGGTGACGAAAATATTGATTTTTGACGAAATTGACGAAATTCGGGATTTGTGGCAACATTTTTGACGAAATTTGCATTTTTTGACGAACGAAAAATGGCATTTTTGGCGGCAAAATCTGGCGGAGATGTAGAGAAAGCATTAAGTCATGAGTTTAACCTTGTGTCATTTTAGAATATAATGATTAATGGTCTGCCAACTCACAGTGTGATTCCAAGCAAAAAGAAGAGCTGTTCAGGATACCCAATATTCAGCAGTCACCTGTTTTTTTTCGTGAGTAAAGTAGAAGCCAAAAGCCTCGAACTGTTTTGGCAAGACCATAGAATAAGTTAATAGCAGTAACAGTTATATACTGCTGAAAGGGTCTTATTTACGGACTGCGAAAAACTGGCGAAATTTAGGATTTGTGGCAAAATTTTTGACGAAATTTGCACTTTTTGACGAACGAAAAATGGCTTTTTTGGCGGCAAAATCCTTTGGAGGCTATTAAATAATAATAAAATATTCGAAACCTGATCAGAATGCAAAGTAATAGTCAGCAGCGATTGAAATATGGTGCAGGTGGTTCGCTATGCAATCACGGAGACGCAGATAGGTTCGACATGCCTCAACGTTCATCTAATGTCCAACGATCCCTACCACGGTCGAGTCTTCTACGGAACGTTCTTTGCGTTCGCCTTCGTTCTGCCGATGACGCTCATCTGCGTCCTGTACGCCAGCATGATCTGTCGACTTCTACGGCGTCGCGGCGCGGGTGGTGGCGGGGTGATGGGCGGGCACCGGGCTCACGGGTCATCAGAGACGATGTCAACGGCGCGCGCTCGACGCCGAGTGACGCGGCTCGTTGTGGTCGTCGTGGCCGCGTTCGGTGCCTGCTGGCTGCTGATCTACCTTGATGTGTTCTACCTCGGCGTCATCGTCGACCTTGATCTTCTACCGATCCACGTTCCAACTCGTTCTTCTTGAGTTCGTCCTTGCTGTGATCTACCTTTGCTTAGTCAACCTTGCTATACCAACCATGCTGTGATCTACCTCGTTGTGCTGTAACTCGCCGTGGCCGTTGGTTCGGTGCGTGCTGGCTGCCGATCCACATCGTCTTCATCTTCCAGTACTTCGAAGCGGCCAGTGACGAGTCGGTCATCACACACACATTCGTCGTCATCCGGCTGGCGGCCAACTGTCTCGCATACGCCAACAGCTGCCTCAACCCCATCCTCTACACGTTCCTGTCGGAGAACTTCCGTTCCGGGCTGGTCCGTCTCTGCTGCCGGCGCGGCGTCCGACACCGGACACGATTTCCCGTTTTATTTCCACTCAGCCGACACTTCGTGCCACGGAGGGTAGAAGGCTGAGTTGATCTAGGAACTGTAGTAACGGCGTGCACAGCACGTGCCTCGTGCGTCCGTGTACGCTGCCGGCGACACCGAACATAAGGCGACACATTTCACCGTTTTATATCTACTCAGCCGGACAGTCATTTCACCGTCCCACGGAGGACGGGAGGCTGAGTGATGGACGCTGTGCAGCACGTGCCACGTACGTCTGCACTGCCGGCGTGGCGTGCGACACCGGTCACAATCTCCAGCTGACTGTCCCACGGAGGGTAGGAGGCTGAGTACTGGTAAGGGCGTGGCGTGCGACACCGGAACAGCATGGCAGAGGTGCGGGGTCGGGCTGAACTGACGGACGGACGGCGTGACGGAGACTGCGGCGGGGCAGTTGCCCAACCGCTGCTGCTAGTCGTCGAAGACAATCAGGAACGTGTCGTGAAGGAAACGCCGGCGAGACCAGGCGAAGGATACGTCCTGCAGACTCCACCGGCCTACACCGGGCCTAGCACTACTCGCATCACCGAGACCTCGGCCATGGTGGAAACAGCGCTGTGAACCGATAGCGATAGAAGTTCAGGAACTACACTGTGTCCGCAAAACGTCACACTTTGTTATCGTCATATCTTCGCCGAATATTAACCGATTTCAGAATTCTTTCACTGGCACACTCGGTGAAAAATCTACAATAAAGTGATTACTAAATATTCCGCCACGCGTTAACAAATCGGCTGATATTTGGCGAATGTATGACGATCACAAAGTGTGACGTTTTTTGGGTCACAGTGTAGAAGCGATCAGAGACCTCACACCTCTGCCGAAAACAGTGCTGCCATCTGAAGCCAATACAACGGATCTAATTATCGTCTTCGCCCCACCCATCCAGAAATTCCACAGGATCTGTATCCCGCACAGCATCGTCACAAATGTGAGTGACTGGTCTTTGGGCCACCCGCACGTCAAATGGCATCAAAATCTGTTCATAACTTGCCGAGGTACACTGTAAAGCGTCAAACAGTAAACTTATCACCTAACGGTAAAGAGTCGTGCATTATAACCACAATCTGCAAAGACTCTGGATTGCCACCAAAATCTAATCACTTTCTTCCAGGCCTTCAAAAAATTCATAAAAATCTTTTCGTAAGTTTTGGAGTTATCTGCTTATCTTGGAATACAAAGAAACAAATAAACATACCCGATAACACAAACTCTCGGCGGAGACTAGTGCTGCCAACTGGCGCATAAAGCTGACTCGATCCGCTACGTGTAGGCTATTATAATGTTTTCATTATACGTTTTATATTCTACAAACACTTCAGACTGCTTGCCATTTAATAGAACAATCCAAACTAGCTTCTGCTGAACGTTGTAAAATTAAGGTTAATTGTCAGATAATTATTAAAAATTACCGGCCTTAGTGACTTTATCATGATGTTTCAAACGCGCCACTATATATGATGTTACCAAGTGTCGTGAAAGAAAAGTTCATCAAATAATATCAAAACAGCAAATATTCGTACACGTCCAATGTAACACTTGTAAGCAAAGAGCACAAACAGTCAAAAGACACGTAAATGTGTGTGCCTATCGATTCCTACACGCTCTACAACTTGCTAAACCAGCATTCACACAGACTAGCTATTACACAGTTACATAGATCAGTCATTCCGAGCAGCAGACAAAGTTACCTTAAATGTAACAGTGTAACTCCATCATTGTTTTGAATGAAATACTCAGATAATCAATTAAAATAACACAAAAACAAAAAGAAAACATAGCAGAACGAAAAAAATGTAAAAATATCCAATGAAATTAATGTCATCGTAAAAAGTGTGCTTAATGTGGGCGTTTACTGAGCTAAAACAACGACAACAACTTCACAGACAAACGCACTCGACAATAAGCACTCCTAATAGACAAGATATTACAAAAAAAACTTCACTGACTAGTGTCAGAACAGAAATACTGTAATAATAATTTTTAATCAACTATAAAGGCCTGTTACAAAGGTCCAGGTCGACTCAGCCAGGCCATCCCTCCGTGGCTAGGCGCAATGAGTACCAGCGAAAGCTGGGACGTAAACAGGCACACCGCGCAATGCACTAGCCCCGTATACGTGATCTTGCAGTGTAAACTGGTGTCTGGCTGAGGGCTAATGAAACGGAGATCAGCGCCGCTCTATGGGCCTTATGGCTCGGGAAGGACTTCACGTTTTTTTTACGATAAAGGCCTGTTTCCATATGGATACAGTGAGTGACTAGGTATTAACGACACATCAGCACATCGTGCACACGAGAGGCCATTTCATGCCATATCGGTGTGAATAGCAACTAATGAGGCAAATAAAAACCAGAGCGTAAGAACGACGCTATTTAACTGCAATAAAACGAGGATAGCGTACATTACAGCTGAATGTAAACGAAAACGTTAATCAGCCAAAACAGTGATTGTCAAACCTTTGAAGAAATTTGTGAAAGAACGTACGGCTGAGAGTTAAGTACCAAAAAAAGGTAAAAAAAGATACGAAACCGGACACATAATGCAGCACATCAACTAAAGAAAAACGCCTTTTAGTGTTTGAAAATCCAGCGTTCTGACATGTTCATAAAGTGAAACTTTTTTTCAGACGACTGAAACAACGAAACTGCTCAAGAGAACGACAAACTCTGACAGACAACTTCATTCATACCAGCGAAAAACCCATTTAAGAACTTGAACCTACGCAGATGATTGGTTGGTTGAGCAAGGTTTAACGTCCCACTCGACACAGTTTAGGTCATTTCGGAGATGATGCTTTTACAGGTCAGATGACCCAACCAACAGTATCAAAGCACTGAAGGAGGGTGGTTAGTTATCCAGATAGCTCTCAATCTCACCAGGCTCATCCCACCATGTTACAATAATACAACATGCATGCACATACAAGACAATGACACACAAAGAA
>Ga0056124_1000586_pt1 | contig 11990 bp, 9 predicted proteins | sample WorMetHEROISLAND_2_FD_70069 | JGI IMG/M metagenome (GOLD analysis project Ga0056124, IMG submission 70069) | Marine gutless worms symbiont microbial communities from Max Planck institute for Marine Microbiology, Germany - Olavius sp. 4 HERON ISLAND | ecosystem: Host-associated > Annelida >... | reverse complement strand
CAAAAAGGGTCATCGGCCATGCCGCACAAACGTAATCCGATTCTGACCGAGAATCTCACAGGCCTTGCCCGGATGGTACGCAGCTACGCGATGCCGGCGATGGAAAATGTCGCTTTGTGGCACGAACGCGATATCTCCCATTCATCGGTAGAACGGATGATTGCACCCGATGCAACAATCACCCTGGACTTTGCACTTGCGCGGTTAACAGGCGTAATCGAAAAACTGGTCGTTTATCCTGATCGAATGCGCAAGAATCTTGAACGTTTCGGCGGCCTGATTCATTCCCAGCGTGTTTTGTTGGCCTTGACACAAAAGGGGCTCTCGCGGGAGGAAGCCTATCGCATTGTTCAGGAAAAAGCCATGCAGGTCTGGCAATCCGACGGACAAGAGCACTTGCTGACATTGTTACGCGCCGACCCGGCGCTGTGTGCTGTTTTGGATGATCAAGAACTAGAATCTCTGTTCGATCTAGGATATCATTTCAAACATGTTAGCACGATTTTTGAGCGTGTATTTAAGACGCCCAAGTTGACCGACGCCGAATAAAGCCGAACCAAATAGGGCTAACCCCTAGCAACAAGAGAAAACCGGACGGTTCTGAAACCGTACTGGGCGTCTCGCTGGATAGATCAGTCCTAGGATAATTCGGTGTAAGGAATGTAAAATGGTCGTAACTGGCATCACCTCCTGCCGCCAGTTCAATTTTCAATCGTAGCGTTTTCGCATTGACAAGGTCACGGAAATTACTATTGGCAAATTGGAATCTTGATATTCCTTTGCCACGATCGGGAATAATCGTATCCAAGGTTCGTGCATTGAGTGCACCCCTAATTTGTTTTTCGACCCCTGTTTCTCTATCGATGGCGAAAACTGTTATGATCGAATCACCGCCGGTAACCGAGCCCACCGTAGAAAGTAAAAGATCCTGATGGGGGAACCTCTGGCCAAATCGCCAATCATCCTCGTCAGTAGACCTGGTAGCGTCTCTGATGAATTGCAACGCTGCATGTGTCAATTCGTAATCAACAAAAAAAGTATGTTGCTGGTCTGTTCCGTTGTGAAGTTTTAAACCGGCTGTTTTGACGCCTCTGATTTCTGGATTGACCTGTGCATAAAGATCGATTGGCGTCGTTGTTGACCGTGGAGGATTGGTCAGACTGGCGATAGTGATCCTTCGTGTAACATTGGCTTCTGATCCGAAACCATGAACGACGTTAGGCGTATCCGATGTTCCAGGAGGAACATTACCGAGATGCCTATATTCTGGAAAATTATTAATCGTCGCTGGAGTATTGGTGTTGCTGTAGGTAATGTTCGGGTGACCAGCGGAATCAAAGGGAGAATCCTGATTTACCGTTGGGCTAGTAGGATCGTCAAGCTTATCCATATAATAGACTGTTTGCGTATCCGTATAGGCAATATAAGCCGCCTGTGCCGGGGCAAGAGTCATCATCCCTATCACCGACAGCCCAATATACTTAAAAATGAGATTAGTTACCCGCATGTAATTATGACTATCTTTCGTTTATTCTGGATTGATATAATACGGACAACCTTTTAATTAACCGTATATCATGCGTTAAAACTGCTTGGCCCTTCGCGAAGGAAAAAAAGGTAAAAACCTATATCTTGTTGCAAGATAAATAGTTAACGGTCTTTAATGTTCTTTAACAGCTTAAATATAGTAACGAATAATCTATAACTTCTTTTGATTTCACGGTTTATTATGTGCGGAATTGTCGGATATTGCGGCCACGCCTTTGCCGATGGGCAGGCTGCCCTTGATCGCGCCTGCAAAGCCCTGGCGCATCGTGGACCAGACGATCAGGGTATTTGGCTGAATATCGAAAAAAGTCTAGGTCTGGGGCATTGTCGTCTGTCGATTCTGGATCTTTCCCCATCCGGGCATCAGCCAATGCTTAGCAGCGATGAACGTCTGGTTCTAATCATGAACGGCGAGATCTATAACCACCGCAGCTTGCGGGATCGATTGGAATCGGAAGACTACCCGGCCAATTGGCGTGGTCACTCAGACACGGAAATTCTGCTTGCGGCTATCCAGACCTGGGGTTTGAAGAAAAGCCTTGACCAGGCACGCGGGATGTTCGCACTAGCGCTGTGGGACCGACAAGAGAAACGTCTGACTCTGGCCCGTGATGCCCTGGGAGAAAAACCTCTTTATTACGGCAAGATCGGCTCTCGTCTGGTTTTTGCTTCTGAATTGAAAGCCCTGCTTCTTTGGCCCGGATTCGATAAGTCAATCGACAGGCAGGCACTCGGTCTCTATTGTCAATATGGATATTTCCCAGCCCCTTACAGCCTGTATCAGGGCATTTTCAAGCTACCCGCCGGGTGCCTTCTACAGATCCGTCCGGATGACCCGGTAGAGGATTTCATGCCTCAGCCCTGGTGGTCACTATCGCAATGCTTCCGGGATGGAAAAACGAACCCGTTTGCCGGAACCACGGATGAAGCCGCAGCCCTACTGAAGGATTATTTTCAACAGGCCGTAGAACGCCAAGCGATCGCTGATGTTTCTTTGGGAAGCTTTTTGTCAGGTGGAATCGACTCCTCCCTCGTTACAGCGATCCTACAACAACATAACCATCAACCTGTTAAAACCTTTTGCATCGGGTTTGATGAAGACCGCTACGACGAATCCCCTCACGCAGCGCGGGTTGCCCAGCATTTAGGATGCGATCATCAGGAAATAATCCTGACCTCAACCGACACAGCAACAGTGATTCCTGATCTTGCAGAAGTCTACGACGAACCCTTCGCCGATGCGTCGCAAATTCCGGCTATCCTGATCTCGCGTCTGGCGCGTAGCGGTATAACCGTAGCTTTAGCAGGAGATGGCGGAGATGAAATTTTCGGCGGCTATCCACGCTATGGAACCGCGCTAGCCATGTACCGAAAGCTGGAATATCTACAGCCCAGGATACGCAGTGGTTTAGCCCGGATTCTTGCCTCCGTTATCAACAGCGATCGTGGTAACAAGGCGCTTGACTGGATGGCTTGCGGTGACCTTCTGGAGCTATACGATCAGCGCTGTCGCATCTGGCACGACCCAACACAGATCCTGATTTCCGATACGCTCTCCAATGTAGGAGAGGCACAGGAGATATCTGCAATGCCCTATCTGGCGGCACAGGGGGCTACGGATTTCCTGACCGAAGAAGAGGCGCTGGCCTATACAGACTGCACAGTTTATTTACCCGATGATCTGCTGGTCAAGCTGGACCGTGCGTCAATGGCTGCCTCACTGGAGACTCGACTGCCGTTCCTTGACCGCGACGTGATCTCCTTTGCTGCAAGCCTTCCCTGGTCCATGAAAAACGATGGAAGTAAGCGCAAACCGCTGCTTCGGAAAATCTTGTCTTCCTTCCTTCCGTCCAGGCTTTTTGAACGCCCGAAACAAGGCTTCACGCTTCCCCTGGCGCAATGGCTGCGTTCAGATTTACGAGAATGGGCTGAAGATATCCTAAGCGCCAACAGTTTGCATTGTCAGAAGTTGATTAGACCAGATATGGCACAGCTTATCCTGCGTGAGCATCTGGATGGCCGCCGTGACCATAGTCAAAGACTGTGGGCGCTTTTGATGCTTCAGACCGGGATTACGCGCTGACCCAGGAAAAGCCTACTGGCTAAGGGCTTGAAGAACACAAGACCTTCCTATTGCGATACCGCCTAGTGATCACAAACACGATCCCAGGAAAAAGCATCATAAGCCCTGATGGCTCCGACACACCGGCGGTGGTAGTTCCGGTTGTAAGGGCTATTTCCGTACCAAGTCGCGTGTCGCTCAGCCTGAGGTTTGCGAACAAGGCATCCTCAGCAGTGCCGGGTGTTCCAGAAGACCAGGTTATAATCAATTTTTGCTCTCCTCCAGCTCGGAGGGCCTGTTTTATATAGTTAAATTGGGCAAGAGTCAGGGCTACAGAATAATCTTGATTTGTTTCTCTTGTAACCCGGATATTGGTCGTACCAAGTAAGTTCCTCCCCCCATCTGGCCCAGTTAAAAAAGAAAGATCAAATCTTCTTGTCCCAAAAAAGCGATCATTTGCATCAATGTGGAATGTCAGATAATAATTGGATCCAGTGAGGCTATCCAGCGCAGTCCGAGTTCTCAGCCCTTCATATTGAACACCACTAAATGCTCCCATCCAGGCACCTCTATTGCCGCTAGGACCAATGCCGGGGGCATGACTAGCATTTAGCAAGGTACGAAAAGTCGCCTGGGAGCCGCTAACTGCTTCAATTCTTGTCTTTGAGCCTAGGGCTGTTAATGTGTTAGCATGACCTCCCCAAGTTGTGCCCGTGGGGGCAGTTTGATAATCGTCAAGGGTGATGGTAATTGCTTCCGCAGACGAGACAGCAAACGAAACCGCAAAAAAGAGAGCGGTGTGACGCATCATGTTCTTTATGTTTTTACCGTTGAATATCTGATATAGCATATCGCATATACTTTCTTCTGCTTTCTCTAAAGCCATAACCTTAAGTACTCCGTACCAAGACGTACACATTAGCGATTAAAATATGATTAAATTCAAATTAGGTTCTTCTCGCAAATGCTAAGAATATAGTTGGCAAAGGACCCCACCCAGGCTGGGTTCGGCCAGGCCAGGTGGAAAATTTGAAAATTCTATCGCGTCAGGCGCGGATTGTGCGCAGGTAGCTATTTTGCAGATCCGTCTCCTTTTCAACGGAGAAGCCAAGATCAAGCACCAGGCCATCACACAGATTATAGACCCAGGCATGAACGGATAGCTTCTGCCCCCTGCTCCAGGCATCGCGAACCACCGTGGTCCGGCAAACATTCACTGCTTGTTCCACCGCGTTCAGTTCGCATAGGCGATTGACTCTGGCTGTCTCGTCCGGCAGCAGATCAAGGCTATCCCTGTGCTTGTCGGCAACATCCCGAATATGCTGCAACCAGCTGTCGATCAGCCCGACCCTAGTCCCCTGAAGAGCAGCCCGGACGCCACCGCAACCAAGATGACCCACGACCAGAACATGCCTGACTTTCAGAACGTCGATCGCATATTGCAGGACCGAAAGGCAGTTCAGATCGCTATGCGCAACCACATTGGCAATATTGCGATGGACAAAAAGCTCGCCTGGTTGCAATCCCATGATCTCACTAGGCGGAACCCGGGAATCAGAACAGCCAATCCATAAATAAGCCGGAGCCTGTGACTGCGCCAGATGATCGAAGAATTCAGGGTCCCGGCTTCGGACCCTTTCCGCCCATGCACGGTTTTTTTGCAAGAGCACATCTATTTCCATTGGTTCAGTCATAGTTCCACCTACCAAATTCGGCTTCGGTCTTCTGGTTTAAGATAAAGCTTGTCTCCAGGCTTCACATCAAAAGCTTCGTACCAGGCATCGGCATTGCGGACAGTCCCAAGAACACGATAGCGCGCCGGGCTGTGGACGTTAGTTTCAACGCGCTTTTTCAAAGCCTCATCGCGCGTTTTTGATCGCCAGATCTGGGCAAAGCCCTCAAAGAACCGCTGTGCTCCGGTCACGCCTTGAATGACAGGCGCAGGCTTGCCCTGCAAGGACATCTGATAGGCTTCCCAGGCAACGGTCATACCGGCATTGTCGGCGATATTCTCCCCCATTGTATTTTCCGCCTTGATGCAAATCGATGGAAAAGGACAGAATTTGGCATATTGATCGCCCAGTACCTTGGCCAGCGCCCGAAATTTCCTGTCATCTTCCACAGTCCACCAGTCGCGTAGCTTTCCCTCGGCATCATACTGCCTGCCCTTGTCATCGAACGCATGGCTGATTTCATGGCCGATAACAACGCCGATTCCACCATAATTAACAGCCGAGTCCGCATTCAGGTCGAAAAATGGGGCTTGCAAAATTCCAGCCGGGAAGACGATCTCGCTCATCGGCGGGTTGTAATAAGCATTGACCTGCTGGGGCGCCATGAACCATTCGCCGCGATCCACCGGTTTACCTAGCCGATTAACCCGGCGATAATATCCAAACAGCGCTGCACGACGGGCATTGCCGAAGTGATCCCTTGGTTTTATGTTCAGTTTGGAATAGTCACGCCATTTATCCGGATAGCCGATCTTGACCTTAAAGCCCTCAAGTTTGGCCAAAGCCTGCTTTTTGGTTGCATCCGACATCCAGTCGAGACTTTCAATTCGGACTTTCATCCCGGCCCGCAAATTATTCACCAAATCAACCATGGCGGCTTTTGCTTCTGGTGGAAAGTGTTTCGCGACATAAATCTGCCCCACCGCTTCTCCTAGAGCATATGATGTGTGCCTGACACCACGCTTCCACCGATCGGACAGCTTTTCCGTCCCGTTCAGCTCCTTACCGTAAAAATCAAATTTGCTTTCAACAAAGTCATCCGACAAGTGGCTGGCTGCATCGTTGATAGCATGAAAGGCCATGTAATCCTTCAGCAATCTCAGAGGCTTTTGCGCCATGATCTTCGCGCTTGCAATCAGGGTTGATGGTTGGCTTACCAGAAAGACTTGTTCATCCTCAATATCCGCGTCGGCGAAAAAGGCTTCCCAATCAATCCCCGGGGCCTTTTTCTGAAAATCGGCCCTGGACCATTTATTGTAGGTCTTTTTCGGATCGCGCCTTTTAGCGATGGTCCAGTGAGCCTGGGCGATCTCCTTCTCCAGGGCAAAGATGGCATCAGCACGACTTACCACTTCCTTCGCCGATGCCAGACCCGCCAGGGTTAGTAACTTTCCGATATAGGCCTTATAAATCGCATCGATCTTGCCTGCATAGGGAGGCTTTAAGTACATATCCCTGTCCGGCAACCCAAGGCCCGATTGGGCAAAGGTAACAATGTAGGAATCCGGATTTTTAGAATCCTGCCCTACGTAGAAATTTATCAGCGTTTGGGCATATCGCACCCGGTCACCCATGACCCGATGTAAGGCCTTACGTGTTTTAGCACGCATAATAGCCCGCAATTCCCTGTGAAGTGGCTTTACACCCAGCTTATTGATCGCCTTTTCATTCATATAAGCTGCGAAATAATCACCGACCTTCTGCGACAAGCTACCTTTCTTGGCTTTTTCCGCCGCTGCTTCTTCAATGATCTTGCGGGTTCGAACTTCGGACTGCTCCGACAACTGCGCGAACATTCCCCAACTGGCTCGATCAGCGGGAATGGACGTACTCTTCTTCCAGGTACCATTGACATAGGCATCAAAGTCATCCCCAGGCTTTACGGACAAATCCATGCCACAACGATCTACGCCGTAAGTCCCTAGCTGTGGTAAAGGATGTGCCCCGGCTTCACTGGTGCAAAGGAAAAAAAATAGTGCGGCACTGAAGATTGTTTTCATACCTGTCATATGCTCCCCTGGAACTGGATTTGAATATCGAATCAAAAGTAGATCGTTGAACGTAAAAGTCAATTACCTGGCTCAATTGATTCCCAAAGCAACCCGGCTGGACGGGATGACACAGGTAAAGATTGTCCCCTCCCCCTGGCGGCTGTCTATATTAACTGCACCGCCGTGCATTTCAATGTAACGCCTGACCAATGCAATCGACAGGCCAATGCAGGTTCCGGAGCCAGTCAATTCTACTTCGCTCATACGCTGCATCGACACAAGCTCGCCTGCTTTGAAACCTTTACCCGTATCCTTGATTCGAATCAGGGCCTGACCGTTTCGATTAACCTCGGACGAGACCGAGACTCGACCATCTACAGGCGTAGTGGAAAGACAAGTGCCAAGGAGATGCTGTACCACATCACAAATTTTCTGGCGATCGGCACGCAGAAGGATAGGCCGCAGATCCTCCGTGTCCAGGACAGGATGATCATCACCGGCATCCTCTAGCACAGCAGGCACTAGCGACTCCACAGCCTCGTGCAGATCAAACAGACTTTCTCGAAGATCCGGTTTGTCCCGGTCAGCAACGGACAAAGCCAGAAGATCATCCAAAATCGCCATCAGCTTTCGTCCGGATTCGTGAATATGTTTGGCATAAGTACGATATTGTTTCTGGGCAAAACTCCCGAAGAGCTCCATGCACATCATTTCCGAAAATCCCAAAATTGCATTGAGTGGGGTACGCAATTCATGGTTCAAATACATCATGAAGCGACTTTGCAATATCAGGTGGACTGCATCGGCAGGCTCTTCCTCTACCGGACGAAAACAGCATAGCAAAGCAATGCATCCATTATTCACGGTCGCTGCGGTCGTATAATCGACCAACTGCCCTGAAGGAAGCGCAGCATGCCCGGACGTTTCATTCATTAACACGGGCGGGCAAGCAGCCTGCGTTGCAGCATTAACTCCAAGAAGGCGCTCTGCCCTTGGGTTTGCGTACAAAATCACACCCCCCGGATCGATCAGAACAATCGCATCGGAGCTGATGGAAGACAAGGTCTCAAATCGCGCATCCGCAGGAATAAGATGCTCTAGTCCCTGTTTTTGGGCGCCTGGTTCTGTCGCACCACGCATCTTCGACCTGTTACCGGTCTTGGAATGCAACTTTTTTTTGGTGGTGAGTTTTTCAGCCGCCACGCCTCAATGCCCTACTCATTAACCCCTACGCATTAACTATTGTTAACCATCGAATCACAAATAACGATTCCTGTAAAGGGAAAAAACTTGAAATTACGAACAGAATTGTCAAACAATACAAACCACCCGGGGACACAAGAATGATTATTGGTGAGTTAACCGCAAAAATTCTCAAAGGACAGAATTTCAAGGAAACACTGGACTTTGCACCCTATGAAAACAATATGGGGTTTCAGATTATCCTGGAATCGGGCCAGGTGATCATGCGCATGCCTTACAAACATCAGCTGATAGGCTCTCCAGTCCCACCACGATTGCACGGAGGGGCCATTGGCTCTTTGCTGGAAATCACAGCTATCATCGAAACAGCGCGATGCAGGGCGCTCCGTGACGGGATCAGTAATATGATTGCAAAACCCATCAATCTGACAATCAACTATCTTCGGCCTGGAGCACCTGAGGATACCTATGCCTCTGCAAATGTCACACGCTTGGGATCAAGAATCGCCCATGTGCGCACCGAAGCCTGGCAGAGTGATCGCAACCGACTGATCAGCACGGCACAAATGAACCTGCTAATCTAGAACCTGCCCCCTTTAGGGTCGGCTCTGCCGCACTTGAGATACTTGCTCAATGACATCTTACATGGTATCTAGCGATCTGGTTTCAAACTGATAGAGGTTACCTTGGAAATTTTACGCAACTCTAAGGCAATAGCACTGCTAGGCTTAGTGGTGATCGTTGCGATCCTGGGCATTTACTTTGCTCCAAAGTTATTTGGTTCACAGTCCAATAGTGAAAACAGGCCCCAGCTTACGGGACAAGCGCCAACTGCAGCCGAAGCAAACACAAATAAGAATATGCTAACCCCAGATGAAGCCCAAAAGAAACAGAATAAAAAAATACAGAGTCAAAAAATACAAAGTCAGTGGTCAGACCTGATCACACCGAGCAAAGACGGCTTCATCCTGGGCAACCCCGATGCTAAGGTCAAAGTCCGGGAATATGGATCATACACCTGTCTACATTGCTCACATTTCGTAAGAGATTCCAACGTTGCTTTAAAGGGCTATATTGACAGCGGGCGTGTTTCGTTGGAATTCGTTTCCTTTACGCGCAATGGTGTGGACATGATCATTGGCACACTGACCTATTGCCCGGCCCTCAACCAACGATTCTTCACGATTTCCGATGCGTTCATGATGCGTCAGGAACAGTGGCTTCGGCAGTTTTCCGAGATATCGCAAGATCAAGAAAGGGTTGTTAGCGCAACTCCCAAGGACCAGCAGATGCGCATGTTGGCCCGGTTGAGCGGACTGGACAAATGGGCGCGACGGATCGGCATCACAGGCAAAACGATGGATCGCTGCTTAAGCTTGACGGACCTGGGACAACGTCTTTTGATCATCACACAGAAGGCATCAAAAGAAGATGGTATCAACGCGACACCGGCCTTCATAATCAACGGCCACAAATATGACAGTGTCACCACCTGGGAGCAGCTTGAACGTAAGATTCGAGCATTGCTGGAGTAGACCTTGCAATTCAAATCAATCCGAGTAGCTGGATTCAAATCTTTTGTCGATCCGGTTGAAGTTTACTTTGAGCCGGGCCTTACAGGGATTATCGGACCAAATGGCTGCGGCAAATCCAATATGATGGAAGCCTTACGCTGGGTCATGGGAGAGGCCAACCCCCGCCTCGTTCGTGGCCGGGAAATGGATGATGTAATCTTCCAGGGCACCAAAAGGCGCCCGGCACGCAATTTTGCTGAGGTTACGTTGACATTGGAAAACAGCGATCGCACCGCTCCCGCTCAGTTCAACCAATTCGACACGCTGGAGATCGTTCGCCGTCTTGACCGGAACAAAGGGTCAACCTACCGCATCAACGGCCAGGAAGTCCGTCAAAAAGATGTTCAGCTGTTATTTGCAGACCAATTGTCTGGTGCGCATAATTACGCTCTCGTCAATCAGGGCCGCATTGCAGCAATCTTGTCTGCGCGCCCGGAAGATCGAAGGCTTATTATCGAAGAAACAGCCAAGATCAGTGGCCTTAAGGGGCGTAACAAAGAAGCGGAAAGCAAGCTGAAAGCCGCTGAGGCGAATTCGGGCCGTGTGCAGGACCTGCTTGATCAGCTTGCGATTCAGGTGCACGATCTGTCAGAGCAAGCACAACATACACAGGAATATAAACGGTTGTCGCAGTTGATTCGCAGACTGGAGAAGCAACAGCGCCTGAGTGAATGGCAGCAAACGTCAAGGCGGATCGACCAGATTACCCAGATGATAGACCAGGTGGATTCTACAATCGTCGCGCTGACTACCGATGAAACCGCTATCAACGCTCGTCTAACGGCCCTTGCCGCTGACTTGCCCGACCTGAGAAAGCAGGTCGCTGAGATTTCGGCCACACTTACGCGCTATCGTCTGGAGCTGGAGGAACAAGACAAGATCCTGGAGCGGGGTGCGGTGAGACGCAATGAGCTGGAACAGCAAGCGCAGCAATCCCGGGCGGATATAGAGCGTGAATCGCGACTCTTAGTGCAAAGCGAGGACACCGTCCAACATATTACCGGGGAGCGCAATACTCTGACAGAAGCCAGGGGGCAGCTGATCGGTGAGATTTCCAAGACCACAAGTATAGCCAATGATCAGACAAAGACCCTGCAGGAAGCCCAGGCCATGCAAGACCAGCTGCTGCGCCAGAAAGCCCGGGCCATTGCAGAACGTCAAGCGCTGGAACAACAGCAAAGGGAATTACACGACCGCAGCACAGGCCTGCAACGACGCAAAGAAGAAGATGAAAGAAGCTACTTGGAGCTGAAGGAAAAATGGGACGGACTGGCGAGTCGAAAAACCACACTCCTGGCCGCCCTAACGGACACCGAATCGGCCCTCGAAACTTCCAGGCGCAATTTAGAGGAAGCGGAAACCCAGCGCGATCAGACCGAAGTTCAGCGCAACAAACACCGCAAAGGGCAAGAGGAGAAACTGAAAGAGTTGAGCCAGGATCACGAGCAACTGCTGGAAACCTCAACGCGAAAACTCGCCGAGGTGGAAAAGCAGACCAAGACCAGGGTCCAGGATATGGAACGTGACCTCCATGCGATTGAAGTAGAAATCACAGCCCTCAATAGATTATTGGAAAATGGGCATTCTGAAGCCGGAGAGCAGGCACTTTTGCATCGCGTGCGCGTAACGCCGGGTTATGAGGCAGCGCTGGCAGCGGCGCTAGGAGACGATCTACTTGCAAGCGATATAACGGAAACAGAAGACGATAATAGCGAAGACAGTAATGACAAGGGGACCATGGGGTCCATGCGAAACTGGCGCATGGTAAAACATCATCACGCCCCGAAGCTCCCAAGTCCGCTGAAGCCGCTTCTCGATTTTGTATCAGCGCCCACGGTCCTCACGGAACGACTTAGCCAAACCGGAGTAGCCAGTAATC
>Ga0056124_1000584_pt1 | contig 11991 bp, 7 predicted proteins | sample WorMetHEROISLAND_2_FD_70069 | JGI IMG/M metagenome (GOLD analysis project Ga0056124, IMG submission 70069) | Marine gutless worms symbiont microbial communities from Max Planck institute for Marine Microbiology, Germany - Olavius sp. 4 HERON ISLAND | ecosystem: Host-associated > Annelida >... | reverse complement strand
CCGTCCCAAGTGCCGCTATGCCATAGCGGCCCATACCGTCCCAAGTGCCGCTATGCCATAGCGGCCCATACCGTCCCAAGTGCCGCTATGCCATAGCGGCCCATACCGTCCCAAGTGCCGGTATGCCATAGCGGCCCATACCGTCCCACTTCAAGCACCGACAACAACTAAGATGGCGAGAACTTAACACATGAATGCCGCGCTATCGACTTTCACGATACGGATCACGCAGCTTCTCTGTGTCCGGTCCCACAGCCGTTCACAGTGACTTGTCATCATCATCATCCTGCTTCTGTCGCCGTCTGAAAACTGAACTATTTAGCAGGGCCTATGGCGTGAACTAGCACGTTCGTGATAGCTACTTGCTATGAATTGAGCGAACATAAATTATCGTACTGAACTCAACATGTAGCGTTGTGTTGTTTTAGGACAACCTTCGTAGTGTCGGCTGGCACAGTTTAGTGTCTGTTTGTTTCACGTTCTTCTAGTTAACTATACGCCACCAGTTTGCATTCATTCGTTGCTCTTTAGCGATGGCTGTTATTGGACAACGCTCATAACGTGACTTAAGCACACCAATCACTGAGCACAGGCACATATGTCATGAATATTAATGAGGTAGGTGGGCCGACTGGTAAAGAGCCAGAAATTGGTCCTAATTGCTTTGATGAATGTTTGTACAGTTGCAGGCAGAAATGGATGAAGAGCGGAAGGCTACCAACTTCACAGCTCAGCCGGCCACAGTACTCCAGCAACTTCCGTTCGAGCCACAACTCACTCGGAAACCTCCAGTCGGTTAGTACCAATGTCAATTACTTTTAATTACTCTGAACTTTGCGTCACTGCTGGATACAGGTGAGATTATCTCAACCAGCCGAGTGTATTAGTCAATAGTGACTTGGTACTTGTGGTCAAAAGGTTGTGAGTTTAACTCCCAGTTGAGCCGAAGTAGTTACTACTGGGATGGCTGACAGTCTGCAGACAGGTAAACCATCTCGCTATATAACCAACCACCAAGGTCAACTCAGCCTACCATCCCTCTGAGGTAACTAAATTGAGTACCAACCGGCTACAGTAGGTACTGAAGACCCCACTCCTTCTGGATGGCCACTCTGAAGAACGACCTATCTCTGCACAACCTTACCTATGAGGATGCTATCGAAATGGTCCTGGATAAGCCGCTGTGGGGACTATTGGCAGCAAGCGGAGCTACGCACTGATGGTGCATGCCGAATAATGATGATGAATGATATGCTGTGTAGAACTCACCATTGATCACAGTCATGAAATTGAAGTAACATGTAAGTGTGTTTCAACACGGTCTGGTGTTTATTATGCCTCGTTACACTCATTCGCTTAATACAACGTCCACCTTGGACCGTGATGAGACGTATACATGAATGTTGGTTGTGATGTGATGGTGAGTTTGTGGAAAGAATGCTGAAAGTGTGTTTGTCTGGCGGCTGTTGGTGTCCAGAGTTGAAGCCGTTCAAGCTGCATAGTGAAGAGAGAGCCGAGCAGCGTGCCGAGTGGGAACTTCAGCGCCGAGAGAAGGAACTTGAGGTGAGAGAGCTTATGAGCTGGTCCACAGCCAGACTTTTGCATTGGGGCGCGGGTGGCGTAACGGTTAGGACGCTGGACTTAGGATCAAAAGGTTGCGACTTTGACTTCCAGTCGGGTTGCTATCAAGCGCTTACTACTTGTTTGCTGTCAGGTAAACCATCTTGGAGTATAACCAGCACCGAGGTCAACTCGGCCTTCTGTCCCTCCAGGGTAGGTAAATCGAGTACCGGCCTGCTTAGCTGGGGTTAAGGTGGGGCACGTTCACCTGTGTCGGCTGGCTGTGTGATCCTATATGGCAGGTGACGCTCTGTAGCTCTGCGATGGGTTTTTTTTTGTGATGAGCTATACACAGTTTTGTCTTTCTTTCACTCCCTGGTCTTATCTGCAAAGTGGCCGTCTATTGATCCAGTTATGGGTCCGAGGGAGTGCTGGAAGCTCCCCAGTGGGCTCCGGAGCAAAGCTGTGGCTGCTAACGCATTTTGGTGCATTTCGAGCTCAAATCGCATCTGGTGGTGACGTTTTAGCTATTTTTGTGCAATGCTTTCTGGCTGCTGCTGAACCCAAGGGTTTTTATAAAACCCCCTCCCCTTGGCTACGTGTCTGATGAACTGTGCGAGCTATGGGGAAATCAGCTGACAGTGCACATCGTCTCAATTTCAGTGTCACGGATGGCAGTGCACGGAACTGAGAGTTCAATGGCTGTGTGAAGCACTTTTGTAATCAACTATTCAGCCACATACGACATTCTAACTACGACACATTTACCTTGTCTGTATTAGCTGACTGTGGAATTGAACGGTGTTAGTCATTTTATGGAAAATCTATTCCTAGTAGAAATATGTGTGTTACCTACCCTTGACCAGATTTAGTTCACCTGGCATAGAAACCCTTCCAAAAGATTTAAGTCGCTGGGTTAGCTCCAGATGCTGGCTTGGTGGCATAATGGTTAGACCGTTAGAATTAGGATCAAGAGGTCGTGGGTTCAACTCCCGGTCGGGTCACTATCAAGTGGTTATTACTTGGATGTTTGACTGTCTGCAGACAGGTAAACCATCTCGGTTTATAACCAACCACCAAGGTCAACTCAGCCTTCCATCCCTCCAGCATTGGTAAATCGAGTACCGGCGTGTTTGGCTGGGTTTAAGGCAGGGTGCGTTCACCAGCATTGAGTGATGGCAAGTGACACTCTGTACCTCTTACAGGGTCACTTAGTGCGTTACCATTGAGAGCTATAAACAGCCTTCAACGTTTATTGGATAACTGTAACCCGCTTCATCTCAGCATTTTTTGCTCTTGTATTTATTTAAAAATATATTTGATTGATTTACTGGTTGATCAGTTGATCGATAGGTTGACTGATTGATTGATTGATTGATTGTTAGGTTGATCGTGTGAAACTGCAGCGTGAGGCCGAGCGTCAGGAGGCCGAGGACTTGGCTGCGAAGGAAGCGCGTGCTGCAACGGTGCACGTTGCTAACCCCATCCGTCACAGCGGACACCTGCCAGACCGTGAAGTCCTCCCACTCACCATGCCCAAGTCACCCAACTTCACCGACAGACTCTCAAAGAAGTCTCATTGACCAGAACTTTGTCTTTTGCACAGTTCGTGCCCATGCACGTGTTGTTCATAAACTTTATCCTTTGCACTCGTGTATATGTTGTTCATAAATCGTTCACCGTGTACTGTGTTGCTTCTATGACTAGGGAACATAGATTTCCACGACAATTTTTGCAAATTCTGCGGGCCAGTTTGCCAAATTCTGCTGCTTCCTGAGGCACATTTTCTGCATTTAACGGCATCTTATTTATCAAGTCAATGTAGAACTTTTTGGATTGTTCAACATATGAAGCCATCTGTCACTCTGTGTATCACATGTTAAATAATCCTGTCTGCTGATAATTATGTCTGCTAAATGATCACTGATTATATCTCATATTTAAATCTTTGTGTAGCAGTGGAGTTTGGTTGATTCTGAGGTAGTCTATCAGTTTAAGACGATTTGTCAGAAAGCTTTGCAAACTTGAATTTGAATTGTAGAATCAAGGCTAGTTCCAAATTCCATGTAAACAGGCATATTTTATGGCTCAGCTCAAAATTTCCCAGCTCGTGGTTTTTATTTATAACAGTGTCGTGGTTCGTACAGAGTCTGGAAACTCGTGGAATTTAAAAGTTAAAATTTCGAGACCTCGAAAGTCCTGCAATATGGCCATGGTCGTGGTTAGCCCTGGGAAGGAGTTGTGTGAAGGAGTCATGCGTTTGGAACAGTTTCAGCCAGTGTCATGCCATCAATAATCTCAACAGTGTTCACTGATTTTGTCGACTGGTTTTATTGACGAATTGAACTACGCCCACAACAATCGGTCATTTTTATCATAAAATGGTGGTTTTGGTCCCTGAAAACCCTGGAATTTTGGTTTTGGGTTGTGGCAAGTCTGTACGAACCGTGCTGTTTGTAGCTCTGTATGAAGCACAATGCAGTCACTTTATTAATATTTTCTTGCTGAGTTACATTGTTTTTTTTTGCACTGAATCAAGTACCTGCGTATCGTCGAGAGAAACAACTCGCTCACGTATTGCTTTTAAACTGCGTGTAATGTTGTATTGATACACTGCTGAGCATTTCTAAAAGTCCATGTAATATGTGCTGCTGCCACTGCTATTCACTAATGGCGTCATGGCCGGGGGGTGCCCCCCCATAAATTTTAGCCGGTTGAAATATTTACGTTTGGACCAACGCCAGTTTACTGTTATATTACTATAATAGTTTTGACGGTGCATTCTGCAATAGTTCTGTCATATTCCCATGCGCGCTGAGTTTTCTGTTTTTCTTCCTAGGGTAAAGGACGAACTCCCTTCCTCTCCCCTCTCTCCCTCCCTTGCCCTCTTGTCCTTCCCCTTTCCCCTCTCGTCCCCTTGTAGTCACTGCTATTCATCACCGGCATCATGGTGGGGGTGGTCCTCCCGTAAATTTTAGCCGGTCAAAAATTACCGTAATAGTTTTGATGATGCGTTCTGCAACGGTTCTGTCATATTCCGTTACTGTGCTGTCTGTATGCGTCTGTGCTTGACAATCACGTCGTGGGGGGGGGCTATTGGCCTCCTCTGTTCGCTCCCCGCCGAAATTTTAGCCTGTTGGAGAATTTTCTTCCGAGCAGTGCAATTTTTTGGCTTGAAAATCTCCCATTTTGTGGAAATGAAGGGGCAAGATGAAATGTTGAGCACCGATAATTTCCTCTGTCTGAAATTTGCCACTTCGTGCCGCCTGCCTTTTAACCCATGATGATGCCGCTGATGTATGGCGAAGGTAATGATGACGTGAGGACACGTGCTATGGAGAGCTGGGGAAATCTTAAGCAATTTCACAGTGTTTGAGTTTTTTCAGCTTGTTATTACAATTTTCGCTGCTCACTCACACACCGTATTGCTCTTGTAACTGTGCGTCGCTTGTTGTGAAGCAGACTGTGATCGCCTTGTTATTTGCAGTTCTGCCGGTAACGTTTATGGCATGGGCCAATCTTGTGTGCTACAGCAGTGCATCAGATGCATCAGTGCAAATACAACGGTTGTGTGCGTGTACTTGGATAGCTCAAGGATGCTGAGTGTTATAATACAGGTGCCCTGGTGCTTTAATCCAGGCACACCAGGGTTGAGACACCCGGGTGTGTACCCCAAAAACCCATGCGTTTTGTTGGGTAAACCCACGCCACACTTAGTCCAGTTTTAGCTTCTTGTTCTGCTGATAATAAAGTGTTTCATTACGCTTAAGTTTTCTTAAACTATGAATTTGCAATCTTTTTGGATATTTACTTGCTTTGGACAGCATTTAGCAGTACTCATTTTGAGAACTTGAAACTCATGAAAACACCAAAATCCATCAAGTAGGGCCTTTTAAAAACCTGGGGTTAGCCCAACTCAATAAAATTTACCGTGTTAGGTAGGCATTTTAGTTTTTTTTGTTGAAACTCATCATCTGAAGCAGTTTGCTTGTACTGTTATTATGTGTATTCCTGCATTATTCAGTCTTTCTTCATTTTTATTAGTTCCGAGGGTAATACTGATCGATTTTAACACATTTTCCGTTGGATCTGTAAATGATTTTGGAAATAATTGTAGGTGCTTTAGAGTTGTGTGGTTGTCATTGCGTCTTTCCTCTACGTCGTTGATTTTAATCAGTTGTACTATTGACGTGAACACATCCGCAGCTTGATGTGTGTGTGGTTGATTTTAATTTCCTGCCGAAGTTACTGGCTGTCTGTGTTTTGCTGCCAAGCTGTATCTCTGCCATCGAATTGATGTTATTTCATCTGTCTGTCACTAATGATGTGCTTAAAGTTGAAATTCCAGATGAATTAACCAGAAATTCCGACCAGACCTTTCAATTTACGTCTGGAAAACATCCGTTTGGCCAATCATTTCAACCAGATGTGTATCAAAGTTCGTTGTACGCCAGTTATCGATAATAGTTATTAGGAAGATTGTGGCTCAGTTTGACTGTGTTGTTTATTAGATAGCGTTCATTGTCGTGCTTGTGTTTGAATTATTACTTTGTAATGCTGCGGTACCCTACCAAACCATTTGTGTCTGTTTCATCATTATTATTATTATTTTGTCTATATTAAATTATGCCCCTGGTAGTAAAGATCCTGAGGATTAAAGAGTTAATTAAAAGCAAACCCTGGAATGGCCAGAGATCCGGATCTTCGTTGGCGTCAGTAAAATTCTGGTGGACCAGAACACAGTTAAAGTGCTCGATAATAACTTAACAGTTGCTATGATCATAGGCACCGACTTCCATAGGGCAATGGTGGCGAGTGCTCCGGGAGAATAACTCCTCGTAGGGCGCCGAATTCACAGCTACAATTTCTTTCATGTTTCTCTGAACTCCCGGGTAGTTATTTATAGATGTCATTCAGTCGCATATTTACAGACTACTAAGTTAACTTCGTATGATACCATTCAGACATGAATTTGCACATTTATTCTCAGGAAAATCAAGAAAAACTGCTGCCACCAGAGCGGCACTTTTTGACTCAAGTATGCACCGAATCGTTTGTCGGCTGGGGCTTCGTCCCAGACCCCACTGGGGGAGTTTACAGCGCTCCCCAGACTCCATAGCTGGGGGCCCTACTTCTAAGGGGAAGGACGAGGGGAGGGGAGAAGGAGGGAGTTCGTCCTTTGCCTTAGGAAGAAAAAAGAAAACGGCGCGTATGGCTATGATTATTTTTACGCCCCGGTAGTAAAGATCCCGGGGTTTAACAAACCACCAAGTTAACTGCAGTAGCCCTATTCCACTTACTGTTGGGTGTAACAGTGAAGGAATTTCGAAAGTCGATGAAGCTTTGTTCAAGTTATGGCAGAAACTCGATCGCCAACTTACATTTCTGACAATGCTGTGTGTCGATCGTCCACCGGGGCACGGTGCACCGACGAGGCGAATAAGGTATGTACGCGACTAAAAAAAGCAATCTGCTACTCAGTAATTTGCGCTTAGTTTTTACGCGGACAGCACGCAGTGCTATGCGCGTACTACCTGTCGTAATTATGTGTCTGTCCGTGACAACCCGTACCAAACCAAGCCCAGGTGAGAAACTAGGTTTTCACCATATGATAGCGTGGAGTCTCTGGTTTCTTGTGAGCAAATTTCCTGCCGCTGGGTTAGGATATTCCCCTCGAACGAGGGCATCAAAGAGGGGTAACCCCCAAGTAATCGTTATTTTACCGCTATTAGCTCGTCTAGCTTAAGAACAGTTGCAGATAGACACAGACTTGCTGTTTATGATAACAAGCACTGCTGACGAGCATTCCGGTGGTACCAACATCGATGACCTTGAACCCGAAAAATAGCCGGTTTTTAGTGAATTTTTCGCGATTTTAGGCTGCGACGGACATTTAAAGAGTGCATTTTTGCCGAAATTACTATTAAGATAGACCAAGACAACCTGCGTACGAAATTAAACTGATGCTGTCGCGCGTCTTATGAGCATGAGCTCATATTTCTTGTTTCGTTAATTGTTATTATACGGCTACATGCAGCAGAGCTGGTGTCCGCCCCAAGACGGTCGTTAGTCAACAGGGCACAGTGGCGTCGGGGCGGGAATTACCCCCTTCTCTATATTTAGCCTGTCGCAAAATGTTCTTTAAAAATACAAAAATTTGGGCGTAAAATTGAAATTTTGCTCCAAGACTCAATCTCGTCTGTCGAATAAACAGCAATTACTTAATTCGATCCTTTTACAACCCACGACGCTGCTTACAGCAGGACGAGGGGGTAAGGACGCCATTGCTCGTTATCAACAAGCCACGTCTTTCAACTGGTCATCAATCAATCGATCAGTAAATCGATATTGTTTTTCACTGTGCGGCCGTCCTCTAGAAACAAAAACTGTCACGCATGACAGCGCCGTGCAATGTTGCACGGACTAAAGGCGTGTACAAAGCCACAGAAATGAACTGAACTGCATTGACATATTCCAGTTACTTTTCAGTTCAGTTCAGTTCTGTCGCTTCGTACACGCCCTAATAGTGGTGTGGTTATATTTCACGCAAGCTTGCATTGCTGAGGAAACTCGCTGTAGAATGAGATCGACAACCGCGATCAATGGTCATAACAATTAGACAAGTAATGATGTATGTATCCGGTGCATAAAATAAACAAGACAGTGCATAAAATACAAACGAAAAAGTCATATTCTGTTGTCAGAATACACTTGATTATTGAGAGCAATTGCAACAATCAAACCAACTGTTGTAGGTGCGAACGGTAGTGTAACGTTAGGAAGGTTTAGCCGTGGGCAAAAGTAACGATAGGAAGGTCAGGGAGTCCGCGTCGTGCAGTCGGTGTGAGACGCCAGCCAATAGCAACAGTAGGCAGGTATGGCGTGCTTTTCTACAACTATTTTTCGAACTGATTATAGGCGTTACTGTCATTTTTTTCATCTAATATCGCGTGTTAAGCCTGACGTTGTTATGCCTGCTAGTCCCTCCTGTGTGTGAGGGTGTATGTGTGTGTGTGATTCGTTGACTTAAGCTTACTTGACTTAATGCCACGGCGACGTGCGCTCTCCGGCAGCTCCAACTTCACGGTTCCAGATCCGGCTTCTCCAGAGTGGCCCAACCTTCCTATCGTTACAACCCAGGGATCAAAGGAAACCTTCCTAACGATACACAATCAGCTTACTCGATGACCCGGTCAGCCAAGTAAATTTTTCGATTTCGCACAGTGATGAAGTCGAGTCTCTTAGTTCGAGTCCGAGTCCTGAAAAAATAAGGATTCGAGTCCACTGCCGGACTCCAGTACTACATGACTGCATGGGTCCATATACAACAAACACAAACACACAAAACACATGTGAAATATGCAATAGTTTCCCCGTAAATAAAAAATGGCATTTTTTAACTTAATTCCAGGTGTTTATGAGTACGAGTCATGGGTTCGAGTCCGACTCCGAAAAATAAGAACTCGAATCCATTGCCGGACTCGGGTAGGCCTACTACGTCACTGATACACGGGGATCAGTCAGCCAAAGAAATTGACGGTTTTGCCAACTCTACTTGTCCGAGATATTATGCATTCCACTGAGAGAAAGTCGCCCCAGGAGTCTTTCAGTTCGACAAGATCGCCACTGAAGATAATTTCAACGACGCAGCCTCTCTCCGGCCAGCTAGCATTACGATCGTTGATGGAATTATGATTTGGCAATCATTGAGTTTTAAACTGCAGGAGCTCCGGACTAGTTGTGACACATGTTGGTGCATTTTGAGGCCACGAATGACATAAGTTAGGGCACAAACCCCAAACAGTTATTTGAGCATATAGGCTACGTTATTTCTAGTAAAAAAAATTTTTCGTCAGGGTAAAATTTAGAAAAAAAGATGAGCAATTTGCCCGATCCGATGCCCCGTGCGACGCTACTGTACATGTATCGCACATTCACAGTCGCAGGTCACGTAGCCTATACGTGACGCCCTCAATCAGGTATATTTATCGTCACTTCGCAGAGATCAAAAAAGTGTACAAGCCTACAACGCGACAGTACAGTATAAACAAAGATCAGAAACGCATTAATGGGCCATGCGGTTCGGAAAAAAACTTTTCTTTCGACCTACAATGTCTGGCGTAGATACAGACAAGGACAAAGTGGGAAGTTTCTCTATAGACACCGTGTAGTTACGGTTAACGCAAACATCACTGAATAGCGTTGCCCTGCGCTGCGTGCTTCGGGTTCTGTATCCGCGCCTCGCGCGCGCAGTCAGTTACGTCAAGTCTACTTGCCATCGTCGGCTCCGTGAGTGCGTCACGTGCACGTTGACTGTATCTATCTACGTTGACATGGATTCGACGGCACGAAGGGCCGGACAAGCCATGGCGATGATCGCAGTGGCTTTTTGTTTCGTGCTTGCGATATTCATCTGGAGAAAATACAGCCCGCTATACAGCAACATGCTCGGACTAAGAACGCCAGGTAATTACGCCACGTGTCGCCTGATTACATCGTAGCGGGGAATTTTGTCAAGTGTTCTCCATATTCACGCCAAAAAAGTCGACAATTTTTTTCTTCAATCTTCACAACAGCTAATGCTTCTTTTAAAACTAAAGGTCTTTAGCCAACGTTTGCTGAAATTTCTCTATAACGTATACTTGTATTTGTACTTGTACGTTGATGAGCGGAGAAGCAGCTGCTTTAAATGCTCATATCCTGTTGCCAGAACTTGTCAAGTATGTTTTGAAGGCGTTGGTAGACGGTGCTTCGATGGCATGCTGAGGAAGTCGATTCCAGTCCGTCGCCACTCTTTGGCTGAAGAACGTTCGACGAATGCGACTTGAATTTCTTGACAGACAGTTTTAGGCTGTGCCCTCTAAGGTTATGTCCAGTTTCCATGAATTGGAAAAAACTGATTAGGATCAATGTTCTCTTTCTTGGTGACTTTTTTGTATGTTTCAATTAGGCCCCCCTCAGTCGTTTTTTTCAAGTGTGGTTAACTCTAAGATTCTCAGTCTCTCTTCATATGACTTTTTTCTCAAAATTCCTACCAGTTTTGTAGCTCTCCTTTGTATTCGTTCAAGACACCCTGTATCTTTCTTCAGATAGACCTGTATGCAGTATTCTAGATGCGGTCGTATATAGGCTTTGTACAGTAAGTTGAATTCTTCTATGTCGATGCTTTTGAACTGCCTTTTTATTAGCCGCATGGCAGACATTGCCTTGTTAGATGCAGTAGCACAGTAAAATAACGAAGTTTATTATGCGGCTTGGTTTGCAACTTTGAGCCACTCCGTATAACGTATAGTAGGCCTACCGTACTATAAGCACGCAAAGGTAAGCAGTCAAGCAAAGCCTATTAATTCTGACTTTTATCGTAAATTTTCGTATTTGTTAAGATGAGTATTCGCCAGATATAATTTGCTTAGTTTTGTTACTGTCCAACAGTGGGCAGTTCGTTGCAATAATATTATTGTACTTAAACTCTAGCAGGAAAAACCTTTATGCTAACTACAACAAGGTTTACAAAAAGTGACACTTTTTATGATAACAATGACATAATGTGGACTGATTTTAGTAATACCTTTATCTTTAAATTTATTTATTCATTCATTTATTTATTCATTCATTTATTCGTTTATTTATTCATTTATTTCAAAAATAAAAGAACATTAAAGTACAGTACACGCACATACAAAAACGTACTGAATCACTGCGTTCTGGTTACAAAGGACAAAATGGCATTTACAACTGAATACTTTACGTTCACAGAGGAACTGGGAAGAAATAATAATGAAAATCTGCCACCTAGCCTTAACTATGGTGTCACGCTACCCTGAAGTTGAACAATAATAAAGTTTAACTGCAGTAGGCCTACAACGTCACTGCGAAGCCATATCTTTAATTCAGACCTAACGCAAAACGGTTTATTAACAGTAAACATTTATCGAATTTCTCGTTCATACATCTATGCAGGTTAGCTTGCAGTCGGTGTTCAAAATGACGTGCCTCAGCACTGCACGTCACGACACGCATGTATGGCTTCTACTGCAGTCAATGAATGGCGTTAATGGTGCGCTTTTCAACGCTCAATCAATCCATCAAATTGATTATTAAGTCGATATTCTTTTATTGCTGCTGCCCGCCGAACGTTCTGCAGGCGCTGTAACGCAATGACCACAACGTCAGCCGCACTGAGGAAAATAATTAAGCTAAAAGGAAATTAGTCGAACAAAACAACTCAGCTAAAACGAAATTAACGACTAACGTTGTGGGTTATGTGCAAGTAAGGTTGCATGTTTTATTTCCACCTTCTTCTGCCGTTTATTTGCAAACGCAACAGCAACAAGAGCTAAGCAAGCCCAGGCTTGCAACACCGCTACATGCTTGCGTATTAGTGACATATTTACTTATTTATTTAGGTACTTACTTATTCACTCGATTACT